>Ga0074195_1001539_pt1 | contig 31651 bp, 25 predicted proteins | sample EPASupsiteHSE623_FD_64525 | JGI IMG/M metagenome (GOLD analysis project Ga0074195, IMG submission 64525) | Bioremediated contaminated groundwater from EPA Superfund site, New Mexico - Sample HSE6-23 | ecosystem: Environmental > Aquatic > Deep subsurface > Groundwater > Contaminated ... | reverse complement strand
CTAGTACATCTCCTTTTTTTAGCTGTTGGCCCTTTATAACTCTTGCTCTTTGATGCAAACAAGTTCCTTGGTTACTTCTCTGATAGTTTTGTAATTGGTAATTTGCTTTACGTCCATTGTCGTAAACAACAGTGATGATATTTGCATCTACGTAAGCAACTGTTCCATCTCTTTCTGCCATGATAATTTGACCTGAACTCTTTGCAGCGATTTCTTCAATACCAGTTCCAACTACTGGAGCTTCTGGTTTTACTAATGGCACAGCTTGTCTCTGCATGTTTGAACCCATGGATGCACGAGTATTATCATCATGCTCGATAAATGGAATTAAAGCCGTAGTGATAGAAATAATTTGTTTCGGAGAAACGTCTATGTGAGTTACGTCGTTTACGTGTGCAAGAACCGGTTCGCCATTTTTACGAGAAGATAGGCGAGTAGACATAAATTGTCCGTGCTCATCTACCTCTGAGTTCGCTTGAGCAATTATAAATCCTTGCTCTTCATCGGCATCATAATATTCGATTTTGTCTGTTAGATAAGGACGAACTTTTATTTCCTCAACTTTCATTTTTGAGATTTCTTTCGCTTGTTTTTCGCCGATTGCATCTCCGGCTTTTACTATTACTTTTCCTTTGTTATCTATAGATTCTCTGGCTATTTTTCCGACTATAAGTTTTTCTGAGTTTTTAATTACGTCAGAGACTGTTCTGAATGGAGTTTCGATAAATCCGTATTCATTTATTCTAGCGTATGTAGCTAAGTGAACTACAAGACCGATATTTGGTCCTTCAGGTGTAGCAATAGGACAGATTCTTCCGTAGTGAGATGTGTGCACATCACGAACATCAAACGATGCTCTTTCTCTTGAAAGTCCACCAGGACCCATCGCAGAAAGTCTTCTTTTATGTTCAAGTTCAGCCAGTGGATTTGTTTGATCCATGAACTGTGACAATTGGGAAGATGCGTAGAATTCTCTTAACGCTGCCGTAATTGGTCTTGAGTTGATAAGTTGTGTAGGAGTTACAGTTTCAAGATCCATGACCGTCATTCTATCTTTTGCAATTCTATCTGTACGTAGTAAACCTACGCGGAATTTATTCTGAACAAGTTCTCCAACGGCCCTGATCCTTCTGTTTGATAGGTGATCGATGTCATCCGGTGCTCCGGTACCGTTATTTAAATTTATGAGATGCTTTAGAATGTGAACTAAATCTTTTACTTGGAAAGTGTGGTATTTCTTTGTGTTTGGAGTGTCTAGATTAAATCTTTTGTTTAATTTGTATCTAGCCACGTTTCCCATGTCGTACTTTCTGTAGTCGAAGAACATTGAAGTAATCAATGATTTTGCATTTTCTGGAGTAGCTAGGTCTCCAGGACGAATCTTCTTATATATATTCTGGTAAGCATCTTCTAGTGTTTTTGCAGAATCTTTTTCTAATGTCGCTAGGATGTAATCGTGGTCTATATCTTTAATTTCGTTTTTAAATAGGTTGATGATGTCTTTATCTGTTGGGTATCCAAATACACGAATCAAAGATGTGATTGGGATTTTTCTCTTTCTGTCCACTTTTACTGTTATTACTCCTTTTTTGTCTGTTTCAATCTCTAGCCATGCACCTCTTTTTGGGATGATTTTTGCGCAGTGCATTCCTGTAGCGGCTGCGTTTTTTGAAAAGAAAACACCAGGCGAACGAACTATCTGACTAACCACAACTCTTTCAATACCGTTGATAATAAAAGTTCCGTTGTTTGTCATTAGCGGAACATTTCCAAGGAATACGTCTTGCTCCTTAATTTCACCTGTCTCCTTATTTACTAACTGTACATGTACTTTTAGTGGAGCTTCGAAAGTAAGATTTTTATTTCTAGCGGTTTCGGCGTCGTATTTTATTTCACCAAGAGCATGTTCCAGGAAATGAAGTTCTAGTTTTTTTCCTGAGAAATCTTGGATAGGTGAAATTTCGTCCAATAGTTCTCTAATACCTTCATTAAGGAACCACTTGTATGAGTTTAATTGTACTTCGATTAATCCAGGTATTGTTACTTTGTGGTCGATTTGTTTAGTGAAGAATTTCCTATTTCTGTTGTCTAGGATTGGATTTAAGTGAGTTACTAATTGAGAAGGCTTGATTACGTCAGATTTTTTCTCAAGTTTTTTTGAAGCCACTGGTGCTACTTTTTTAGCTTTTGGAAGTGGCTGCAATTTCTCTATTTTTTTCTTTGGCAATGGCTGTAGCTTTTGCTCTTTTTTTGGTGCAACTTTTACTGCTTTTTTCTCGACTTTTTTTGGAGGAGATTTTTTTGCAGGTTTTGCTACCTTTTTTGCAGCCTTTTTTGGCTTAGCGACTTTAACCTTAGAAGGTTTAGAAACTACCTTTTTCTTTATAGATTTAGGTGCTTTTTTAGAATTATTTTTTGAAGATTTTTTAGGTGAAGCTTTCTTTGCTTTAGGCATAATGAAAGTGGGTCAAGGAATTTATAATAGGTACTACCATATTTCCTTAACTCATCCGTAATTTGCAATGATAGCTCTTGTATTCTACGCACCCTTGCCTTGAAATCAAGTTTATTTCGGAATAATAGAGAAATAAGGTTGCGACTAGTCGGAAAATATTGTTTAGTATAACACTCTTGCATTTTTTGCAAGTTGGTGATTTAATGGGGCTGTTATGAAAAATAATTTGTATACACAATTACGTCGCGCAAACGTCACGAAGCTTCAAAAGTTTCGCCGTTAGGGCGTATACAAAAATTTAAACTTTCTCGAGGCTTCGTAAGGATACGAGGTCTTTTTTTTGTAAAACTTAACTTTAAAAAAATGATTAAACATATAACTAAAATAACGGACCTAAATAAGGAAGAAATCCTGGAGATATTGAAAATGGCTGCTGATCTGCAATATCAGTATTTGAATACAGGGGAAAATTCTCCTTATTTCAAAAATAAGACTATTGCCATGATCTTTGAAAAGCCTTCACTTAGAACTAGGGTGGCTTTTGAGGTGGCGGCTAATCATCTTGGGGGGAATGCAATTTATCTGACGAGTTCAGATATTTTGGTAAGTGGTGGTAATATGCAGGGGAGGGAATCAATTCCCGACATTGCGAAAAATCTGGAGAATTTTACTGATGTGATTATGGCTAGGGTTTTTTCGCATAAAACAGTTGAATTGCTGGCGAAGCATTCCAAAATTCCTGTGATCAATAGTCTTTGCGATTTACATCATCCTACTCAGACTTTGGCTGATTTATATACGATATCTGATTTATTTGGTGGATTTCATGATGGGCTGAAAGTGGCTTATGTAGGAGATGGATGCAATACTGCAAATTCACTTTTCTTGGCATGTGATATTCTCGGAATAGATTTTAGTATTGCTACTCCTGTTGGATATGGGGTTCCGGGCGAAATTCTCAAATTAGCTAAAAATGGCAATTTTAAAATTTCCAATGATCCGAAAAAAGCTGTTGAGAATGCTGATGTTGTTTATACCGACACTTGGATTTCAATGGGAATGGAATCTGAATTTCAAAAACGAATCAAAGACTTCCAAGGCTATCAGGTGAATAAAGAACTTCTTTCTCATGCAAAGCCAAATGTGAAGGTGATGCATTGTTTGCCGGCACATAGAGGAGAGGAGATTACTGATGAAGTAATCGATGGTAGTCATTCTGTTGTCTTTGCACAGGCATATGCGAGATTGCCGATTGCAAAGGCTTTATTGAAATTTTTATCTTAATTTTTTAAAAACTATTTATTATGAAATCTAATTATCAAAAAATTTCCAGTTATGAGGCAAAGAAAGGTGAGTTTGATAAAGTATTGCTTCTTTACTCTGGAGGACTAGATACTTCCTGCATGATTAAATGGCTTATGGATGAGTATAAAGTTGATGTCTATACTTTGACTTTGAATATTGGTCAGATGGAAGAAAATTTTGATGAGATAAAGGCGAAGGCTGTAAATCTTGGAGTAAAAAAAGCGATGATGGTCGATGCGCAGGAAGAATTTGCTAAGGAATATTTAACTAAAGCGATCAAAGCAAATGCAGATTATCAAGGTGGATATCATCTGTATTGTCCGCTTGGTAGGGCGATTATTTCGAAGAAGGTTGTGGAGGTTGCTCAAAAGGAAAAGATAAAAGTGATAGCCCATGGATGCACTGGAAAAGGGAACGATCAGGTGAGGTTTGATTCGTATATAACGACGCTTGATCCTTCAATGAAGATTATTGCGCCAGTAAGGGAATGGTCAATGACTAGGGATCAGGAAATCGCATATGCGAAGAAGCATAATATTCCTGTGCATACTCATAATCCAAAATATTCTTATGATGAAAATTTGTGGGGAAGTTCTGGTGAAGGCGGGGAAATTGAAGATGTGAGTAAAGTTCCAAATCTTGAGGAGATTCTGATAAAGAATGAAATTCTTGAGAATGTGGTTATTAGTGCATCTGATATTTCTATAGATTTTGAGAATGGAATTCCTGTGGCTTTGAATGGGAATAAAATTGGATTGGTAAATTTGATCAAGGCTTTGTCGGCACTTGGTGCGGCTCATGGAATTGGAACGAATATATTCATTGAGGATAGGGTTGTTGGTCTTAAAGTGAGGGGGGTTTATGAACAACCAGCTGCAGAAATTTTGATAGCTGCACATAAGCAGCTTGAGAAACTTGTTTCCACAAAAGAGGAGAATGATTTTAAGGCTCAGGTGGACATGAAGTGGGCGGATCTTTGTTATTCTGCGAAGTGGCTGAATCCTTTGATGGGGGATTTGGATGCTTTTGTTGATAGCTTGAACAAGAAGGTGACTGGGACTGTTTATTTGAAACTTTATAAAGGGAATGTGTATGTGATGGCGATTAAGTCTAAGTATTCTTTGGTGAATTCGAACATGGTTAGTTTCAATCATGGTGGAGGATTTAATCAACAAGTATCGGCTGGATTTATAGAGTTATATGGATTGCAGCAGAAGATGGCGTATTGGACTGGAAAGAAATAGGAATAAAAAGAGCCCTGGTTGTTTTGTACGACTGGGGCTTTTTTATCTCAATGCCTCAAATGGATTTATTTCCGCGGCTTTCTTTGCTGGCAAATATGCCGATAGAATGCTTAGTAAAGTCCCGAAGATTAAGGCAGAAATTACTAAAAGTGGAGTGATTGAGAACAACGTAGTTGGTGTAAATGTAGTGCTTGATAATTGAGAAATTGCGAAGTGATCGAAAACCATGCTGCTCAGTCCTCCTAGTATTATCCCAAGAATGCTTCCTGCAATTCCAATTATTCCTGCTTCGAATAATATCAACATCTTTATATGCGTTTTTGTGGCTCCTACTGCGCGAAGTAGGCCTATTTCTCTTTTTCGTTCCATCGCTACTGCAAGGAATGTGCTCATGATTGCGATTGTAGAAGAAATCAAAATTATCAAACTGATTATTCCTAATGATATTGATAAATACTTAAATTTTGCTTCGACTTCTTGAAGGTTTTTTTGTAGGTAGTTAGCCGAATATCCGAGATCTTCAATTTGTTTAGCAATGTCTGCTGTCAAATCGGGAGATTCTGTTTCTATGAAAAATTCCAGATATTGTTCTTCTGATGTCGGCGCGTATTTTTTATTTAAATCTTGTACGAATTCGTAAGGAAGAGTCACTCCTATCAAATTCACTTTGTCTGAGAATCCAACAACTTTTAGTTCTATTTCTTCGGTTTTTTTGTTTACCTCTGGGAAAAATGTTGAGTATTTCGGATATAACATTATTTTCTTACCAATTAAGTTTTTTTCATTTAGAAGCGGTAATCCCTGTGGAATTGCTAACGCGAAATTGTACATGTCTAATAATTTTCTTGGAACGATTGCTGGATATGGAGGAGCGTTTGTGTGCCATGTGTCGCAAGGAATTTCTGCACATTCAGGAATGTCTTCTTTTAAGAATTCTTCCGGCAATCCAAATAACATCGCATCTGTTATAAATGAAAATCCTAAGATGCCGGCTTCCAGAGAAGCAAATTCATTGAATTGAATTTCTGGATATACTTCTTTTACTCCACTTATATTTGATATTTTCTCAATGGCCGTTTTGTCTAAGCGATTTCCTCCTGATGTATTTAACAAAGAAACCACGCCGGATTTGCTCGTATTCGGATGAACTGTTATTTGAGTTAATGGACTGCTTTTTTCCATTTCTTTGAATGTTGCAGTTTTTATTCCTTGGCTTAATCCCAAAAATATAACTATAGAAGCCACGCCTATAGCTATTGAGATTATTCCCAGAATACTGCGGAATTTTCGTTCTTTAATGTTTTGTAGTGATAAATTTAAGAGCATAGTTTCCCGTCTTCAATTTTAATAATTCTTTCTGCCACTTCGGCTATTTTGTGGTCGTGAGTTGCGATTATCATTGTGATGCCGTGTTTTTTATGTAGATTCTTTAGTAATGAAATAATTTTTTCTCCTGTTTTTATATCCAAGTTTCCAGTTGGTTCATCTGCTAAGATTATGTTTGGTCTGTTTATTAAAGCTCGTGCGATTGCTGTACGCTGTTTTTGGCCTCCAGATAAGGTATTTATATCTGAATTAATTTTGCTTGAGAGATCTACTTCTTTGATTAATTTTTCGGCGTATTCGTCATCTTCTACTGATTTGTGATTGAAATATGTTGGAAGAAGGACGTTTTCTTTTACGCTCAAAAAAGGTTCAACATGAAATTCCTGAAATATAAATCCAATTTCTTTATTTCTGTATTTTGATAATTCTTTGTCGGAAAATAAAGCGATGTTTTTATTATTAACTATAATTTCACCTGATGTAGTGGAGTCGAGTCCGCCTAATAAATACAATAGTGTGCTTTTTCCTGAGCCGGAAGGCCCAACTATAGCCACAAATTCGCCTTCTTTAATCTCGAGGTTGATGTTTGTTAAAGCTTCTACTTGAGATTTTCCAGAGGTAAATGTTTTTGAAATGTTTTTAATTTTGATCATACGAAAAACATTCTACTTGAAAATGCCATGTGGAAACAAGTGTCCTGTATCATTATTTCTTCTCTTCTGAATCTTCAGTTAGAGCCTCTATCTTTGTGTAGTATTTGTCGTAGTATTTTTTGATGTCTTTTAGTCCGTCTACTACTTTGTCATCTTCTCCTGCGTGTAGGAATTTTGCGAGAACTTTAATTGAAATCGCTCCTGGGTATCTGTCTTGTTTTAGCTTTGTTAAGAAGCTTTCAAGCGGCAAAATGCCTTCTTTTGGTGGAGCATATTTTTTGCCATGAAATAGATTTGAAAGATGGATGTGTACTAAATATTTTCTGAAAGTTGCATATGATCTCATTAGATCTTTTCTACTTTCTCCAAGTCTAGAAGTGTCTAAACAAACGTGTTTGAAGTTCTTGAGTTCGTCTGAATTTGACATGGCGTGCTCCGGAATAAAGCCTAAGAATGTGCTTCCTGGTGAATTTTCCAATGCAATTGAAATAAATTCTTTCTCTCTAAGTCTTGGTATTTCGACTTTTAGCCAACCTGCAAGTTTGAAATCAAGAATTTTTGGAGGTTGTAGTATTACAACTTTTGCTCCAATTTTTTTTGCCATTGCCACAAGTTCTTTGATTTTTTCTGCTTTTATCTGTCCTGGGGCTGAAACTGCATGTACAGGAATGCCAGTTTCCTCCACTAGTTTTTTTATGTAGTCCCCATTGTATGTGTCATATTGACTGAAATCTACTGTAAGATCCAGGCCATCGTATTCAGCTTCTTTTGCAAGTTCAAAGATGCGGTTTAACCCGTATCCTTTTAAAGAATCTGTCGAAAGAATAATCATATTTTTGTTTTTAATGTTCTGTATTATTTTAGCACGAAAAGAGCTTGTTACGCAATGCCCAAGGCTTAAGAGTGTCCAAAACGTCTCTTACTTTTTTGTAATTTTTGTTACACCACCCATATATGGTTTTAGTACTTCTGGAACTAGAATGCTGCCATCTTTCTGTTGATAATTTTCCATTATTGCGACGATGGTTCTAGCGCTGGCCATAGCAGTTCCATTTAGAGTGTGAAGGTACTCGTTTTTCCCATCTTCTGACTTATATCGAATTTTTGAACGTCTTGCTTGGAAGTCTGTGCAGTTTGAGCAAGATGTTAATTCTCTGAACTTTTTTTGAGATGGGATCCAAACTTCAATGTCGTATTTCTTTGCTGCTGGATAACCTAAGTCCCCTGAGCAAATATTTACAACTTGATAGTGGAAGCCGAGTTCCTGCATTATTTCTTCTTCAGTCTCTCGGATTATTTCATGTTGTTTCTCGGAATCTTCCGGTTTACAGAAGATGTACATTTCCACTTTGTCGAATTGGTGAACACGGAAAATTCCTGATGTGTCTTTCCCGTAAGATCCTGCTTCTCTGCGAAAACAGCTTGAAAATCCACAGTATTTTTTTGGTAATTCTTTACTGTCCAAAATTTCTGTAGCGTGTAGCATTGTTAAAGGAACTTCAGAAGTTCCTACAAGGAATAAATTGTCTTCCCCTGGATTTACAGAATAAATTTCGTTTCTATCTGCCGGGAAAAATCCTGTAGCGTACATAGCTTCTTCTTTTACTAAAACTGGAGGGATTACTGGGCAAAATCCTTTTTTTGATAATTTATGAATTACGAACTGAACTAGTGCAAATTCAAGAAGTACAGCTTCGTTTTTTAGGTAGTAGAAGCGAGTTCCTGATGTTCGTGCTCCTCTCTCGATGTCAATAATGTCTAGATTTTTTCCTAGTGATATGTGATCTAATGGTTCAAAATCAAATTCTGGTTTTTCTCCGTGAGTTCTCTCCACTTTATTTCCACTTTCGTCCGGTCCTACTGGCACTGAATCCAAAACTGGATTTGGGACAAAGAGAGCGAGTTCATCGATTTGTTTTTCTAATTCATCAATTTTTGGCTCAAGTTCCTTTTGTTCCTCTTTGATTTTTGTCATCTCTTTCAGTAGTTTTTCTTTATCATCTCCTTTTGCGCCTGGAATATCTTTAGAAACTTTGTTTTGAGTTGCGCGTAATCCTTCTATTTTTTGAAGTAAATCTTTTCTGGAGTTATGTAGTTCGACTATTTTATCAATATCAACTTTGGAACCTTTTTTCTTGGCTCCTTCTTTGATTTTTTCGGGGTTGTCAATGATGTACTTTACGTCGAACATATATATTTTGGGTTAATTGGCTTTGCTAACGTATGCAAGATCTTCTGTGCCTATTTTTATAATATCTCCTTCTTTTACGAATAGTGGAACTTTTACGGTTAGTCCGGTTTCAATTATGCAGTCTTTTGTGGCTCCTGTAGCGGAATCTCCTTTTACTCCAGGGTCTGCAGATGTTACCAGAAAGTCCATTTTTGGTGGAAGTTGGATGCTGACTGGATTGTTGTCGATGTACATCGCATAACATTCAGTTCCTTCTTTAAGCAACTTTGGTGCATTGCCTAATGCTTCTACCTCCAGGGAGAATTGTTCAAAAGTGTCATTTTCCATGAAGAAATAATTTGTGCTGTCATTGTATAGATATTGGCATTTTCTGTTCTGAACGTCGACAGTCTCTACTGCCTCTCCCGATTTATATGTCACTTCGTTTGTTTGTCCTGTTTTTAAATTTTTAAGCTTAGCTCTTGTAAACGCGGAACCTTTACCGGGATTAACGAATTGAGTACTTACGATAATCCAAGCTTGGTCTTTGTGAATAACTGCGATTCCTTGTTTGATGCTTGTAGTTGTTCCCATAGATTATATTTTTAGTAAATTTGTTAGCGGAAAGAGAAGAACGTCCTCAATATGATTTTTATTGAGTAAGACCATGAATAATCTATCTATACCGAGGGCTATGCCTGCAGCGGAGGTCGGTATGGATTCTAGACTAGTTAAAAATTCCTCGTCAATATCAAACGCCGTTTTCCCTAGTTTTTTCCTAAGTTTCTGTTCTTCTAATAGTCTTTCTTTTTGTTCTCCGCTGTCCAGTAGTTCGGAATATGCATTTGCGATTTCGTTGCCGCCTATATACAGTTCGAATCTTTCCGCCCAGAAAGATTCTTTATCTTTTCGTTTTGCTAACGCTGCTTGTGATACAGGGTAGTCATATACAAATATTGGCTTTTTCATGCCGAGAAATGGTTCTATTTCATTTAAGAAAATTTTGAAAAATATATCATCCCAGTCTTTGCATCCACTTATATTTGTGCCGCGAGTTTTTGCCGTTTTTGAAAAAGTTTTTAAGTCCTTATTCTTCAGAAGATCAATCCTACAATATTGCATGAAAAGTTCATGGATGGATTTTTTATCCCAAGGTTTTTCTAAATTTATTTCTCGATGATCATATTTTATTATTTTTTTACCTGAGAGGTGAATCACTAAATTTTCACAATCCTTCATTAAATCTAAATAATTGGCTTTTGTTCTATACCACTCTAGCATTGTAAATTCCGGGTTGTGTCTGCCGCCCCCAACTTCTCCGTTTCGGAAAACTTTTGTAAGATTGTAGATGTTTTTGAACCCTGCTCCCAAGAGTTTTTTCATTTGTAATTCCGGGGAAGTATTCAAATAAAGTGTTTGAATTTTGCCATCCGGAGGTGTGAATTTTGTCTCAAACGGAGTTAGGTGTGGTTCCATCCCTGGGATTGGAGTCATGATAGGAGTCTCAACTTCTATGAAATCGTTTTTGTTGAAAAAATCTCGAATTTTTTGAGTTAGTTTGCTTCGTAATTCTGCTGTTTCTTTGTTGTAAATCATTTCTTCAGAGATTTTAAAATAGCGGCTTCTATACCTGTAGAATCGATTCCTGCACTTTTATATAATGCTTGGACTGTTCCCGATAATTCGTAATGTGTCGTGCCGAGCATTTCAAAAGAGTCCAATCTTATATTTTCAGTAACCACGGCTTTTGCAAGCTGTGAGCCTAGTCCGCTATTTATATTGTGATCTTCGATTGTTATCAATTTTTTTGTTTTCTTTATTGAGTTCAATAATGTCTCATCGAACTTTTTTACTGAGCTTACGATGACAATTTCTACTGAAATTTCCGGATGTGTTTTTTGTAAATTTTCTTTGGCTTTTAAGGCTTCTGATGTTATCGCGCCCATGCATGCGAGGGTGACGTCTTTTCCATCACGGAATAAGTCTGTTTTTCCATATTCGTATTTGTAATTTTCGTTGAAGAAAATTTCTCCGTTTTCTTTTGTTAGAGTCGGAAGTTTGTGTCTACCCATCCGAACGTAGAAATTTCCATAATGAGAGCCGATGTATCTAATTATGCGATCTGTCTGATTTGGGTCTGCAGGCTCAATAATCATTGTTTCGTATAGTCCAAGGAATGAGCCCATATCGTCGATGGCTTGATGAGTTGGGCCGTCTTCACCTACTGAAAGTCCGCAATGGGTTGCAACCATTTTTACGTTTAAGTGGTTGATGTCATTTACTCTTGCTTGATCTTTTGCCCGGCTTGTCATGAATGCGCCGAATGTGGAACAGAAAGGTATGTACCCGTATAGAGAAAGTCCACCAGATAATGTGACCATGTGTTGTTCGCAAATTCCGCATTCTATGTATTGTTCTGGGACAGCGTCTGCAGCAGTTTTTACCATCACTGAGCCTTTTAAATCCGCTGAAAGTCCCAATACTTCTTTGTTTAATTTTGCTAGATCTGCTAGAGCTTTTCCGTATGCACTTCGGCAGTCTGTAACATCATCTTTCCCATATAAAATTGGTTTTCCTGGGTCTATATCAAGAGGGGATAGAAGTTCTGGGAATTTATTTTTTTCAGGATGCCAAATTATTAATTTTTTGAAATTTTCTATCTCTGCTTTTTCTTCAGTTGTTAATATGAGTTTTTTTAGTTCACAATCTGCGTCGTCTGGTTTTGGTGTTGCTCCGTGCCATTTTGACAGTAAAGATCGTCCGTCTGTTTCCATGCATTCCACGCCTTTTCCCATGATTGTGTCTCCTAGAATGAGGACTGGTTTTTCTTTTTCCATATTAGCTTCTTCTAGAGCTTTCCACATTGATTTGAAGTTGTGTCCGTTGGCTTCTATGACTCTCCAATTTCCCGCTTCGAAGATTTTCTTAATATTTATATTTTGAATTTCTTTCAGACTCGCTGTTAATTGGACTTTATTGTAATCCACGAAAACTATCAGGTTATTTAATTTGTAGTGTCCTGAAAATTGAAGCATTTCGTGGACTTGGCCTTCTTGTAGTTCTCCATCTCCAACTGTACAGTAGACTTTTTTATCTGAGTTCTGCATTTTTTCTGCTAGTGCAAATGAAGATGCGGCAGAAACGCCAACTCCAAGTGGTCCAGTTCCAAAGAAAATTCCCGGGATATGTCTTGTGACGTGTCCTTCGAAATCTGATCCGAATTTTCTGAAAGTTTTAATTACATCTTCTTTGGATGCGTATCCCATTTCTGCTAGCACGCTGTATACGCCGGGAGAGATGTGGCCGTTAGATATAACTATCTTTTCTCCGGTCTGGCTGAGGATAAACGTATATAATAGAACTAAGAAATCCAATGTTGAAAGAGATCCTCCGGGATGTCCGCTCTGAGAATTTTTTAGGGTTTCAATGATTGTTTCTCTACACGATTTTGCGAATGCTTCTAGAAACGAGACGTGCTCTTTTTTTAGTGACTCCCCGAGTTTTGGTATCTTCTCAAGCATAGTTTTTTATGAGTTGCTGTTTTGTAATTTTCTTGCCTGTTTCTACACCGGGTTGGTTGTAGGCGTTTATACTATAAAATTCACCTAAGAATGCAATAGAAGATTCGAATAATATGAATAGTTCTCCAAGTGTTTTTTCACTAACTTCGTCTATCTTTATTGTTAAGTTTGGACGGTGACGATAGGTGAGTGAGGCTTCTGTGCCTTGTTTTTCAAGTTTCATCAGATCTGCAAAGCTAAATTGTTTCTTGAATATTTTTAGCTCCGGAAGATGTTTATGGCGATTGGGGATAAGCATATCGTTTTTGAATTTTTCTACCTCTATGAACATTATGAGTTTGTCATTTGGTCCGTCTATCCATAGTTGGAGTTGAGAATGTTGGTCTTTTACTCCTATGGCTGGGAGTACTGTTATGCCTTTCCCTTTTTTACCAATCGATTCTGAAAGGAGTTGCACGTACCAATTGTTTAGGTGAGAAAACTCATCGTAATATGGCATTAGCACGTTTATCTTTTTACCTTTTCTTTCTAACAAATATTGAGTTAATGCTAAGCGGAATGGTAGGTTTTCTTTTATTGATTCGCTTAAGAATTTTTTGCGCATTTCTTTTGCACCTTCGAGTAACTGTTCGATGTTTATGCCTATTAATTTTGCTGGTAGTAAGCCAACGTTTGTAAGGACTGAAAACCTTCCCCCTACATCTTCTGGGACTTCGAATGCAGGAATATCTCCTTTTTCTGCAAACCTTCTTAAGACCCCTTCTTTTTTATTTGTGATGAAAACAAAGTGATTTTTCGGATCGAGTTTTTTATCAAGAATCTTTTGATTGAAATATATATATTGTTCGCCCGTTTCTATCGTGTTACCAGACTTTGAAATTACTATAAATAATGTTTTCTTAAGATTTATATTTTCTTCTACGGCTTTTATTACTACTGGGTCTATGTTGTCTAAGACGTGTAGGTGAGGGATTTGTTTCTTTGCCGGATTTGGATGCCTGAGAACTTTTTGTAGGCAAATTGTTCCTAAAGCAGATCCTCCTATTCCAAGAACAACGATATCTTGGTATTTGCCTTTTACTTTTTTCGCGAAAGCGTTGATTTCTTTAATTGTGTTTTTGTCGTCTAGGACTTTATAAAAGCCTTGATGTCTTTTTTCGATCTTGGCTAAAAATTTCTTAATCAACTTGGCTTTTTTGGAGACGTCCGTTTCCTTTATGGCATTCTTTAAATTTAGGGTAACCATTTGATTTATTAAGGCAGGAGAAATATACGCGATTTTCTTTGGCGCGTAAAGAGAGTGAAAATTATCAAAACTCTTTAAAATATATATAATTTATGGTACAATTTAGTAACTTAATAAATAATATTATGGGTGGAGATAATGTAAAAGAAAATCAACCTACTCCTGGTAATGTAGCTGATGTGTCCGGAGATGTTTCCGGCGATCTTATGAAAGATTGGACTGATGAAGAAAAAACGGCTTGGGAAAGAGCTCAAGCTATTAAAGCAGAAAGAGATAGAGTTTTAGCACAGAGAACTGGTAACAGAAATTCACAAGGAGTTGACCCGTCTCATGATATTTATGCGGCATAAGTGTTGTTCAAAGTTTTAAATAAAAGGCCCGATATGTGCGGGCCCTTTTTTGTGCATCTTATTGAGGATCGTTTACTTCTTTTTCTTCTTGTCTTTTTCGTCTACGACTTCCGCTTCTACCGGTTCATCTTTTTTCTCTTCTGGTTTTTCATCTGTGTTGTAAACTTTTACACCGTCGTCCGCATCTCCTTGTGGAGTCGCTTTTGCATTTGCCTGTGACGCTTTATAAAGCTCTGTTCCAACTTTTTGTAATTCTTCGCTTAATGCATTGTATGCTTTTTCAAGCTCTTCCTTTGTAATGTCTTTGTTTTCTACGGCTTTTTTAGCGATGTCTAATTTTTCTTGAATTGGTTTTTTTATTTCGTCGGAAACTTTATCGCCTGTATCTTTTAGAGTTTTTTCGGTTTGGAAAATTAATGATTCAGTCTTGTTTTTTGTCTCGATCATGTCTCTCTTTTTCTTGTCCTCTTCGGCGTGTTTTTCGGCTTCCTGCTTCATTTTTTCAATATCTTCTTTTGAAAGATTTGAACTGCCGGTGATAGTAATGTGTTGAACTTTTCCGGTAGCTTTATCTGTAGCTTTTACATTTAAGATTCCATTTGAATCGATATCCAAACTTACTTCAACTTGTGGAATGCCGCGTGGTGATGGTGGAATTCCATCAAGTATAAATTTGCCAAGTGACTTGTTATCAGCTGCCATTGGACGTTCTCCTTGAACTATGTGAACTTCTACTGAAGTTTGATTGTCTGCTGCTGTTGAGAAAATCTGAGATTTTGAAGTTGGGATTGCAGTATTTTTTTCGATCAAAATTGTGTTCACACTTCCCAGCGTTTCGATACCTATTGAAAGAGGAATCACGTCTACAAGCAGTATATCTTTTACGCTGCTATCTCCTGAAAGTATTCCGGCTTGTATAGCGGCACCTACTGCCACCGCTTCATCTGGATTTACTGAGCAGTTTGGTTCCTTCCCAAATACTTCTCTTACCATTGCTTGAACCGCTGGCATTCTTGTCATTCCTCCTACTAAAAGGATTTCATCAATATCACTTGCGTAGATTTTTGCATCATCCATAGCTTTGCGGCATGGTTCTACTGTTGCTTCAATCAGGTCTTCTACTAAATCTTCCATCTTTGATCTTGAAAGCTTTCCTTCAAAGTGTTTTGGTCCGTTTGCATCCGATGTTAGATAAGGGAGAGATATAGTAGCTTCGTGAACTGATGAAAGTTCGATTTTTGCTTTTTCAGCGGCTTCTTTAATTCTCTGAAGAGCTAGTCTGTCTTTTGAAACATCTATTCCAATTGTCTTTTTGATTTCTGTAATTATCCATTCCATAATTCTTCTGTCGAAGTCATCTCCACCGAGCTGAGTATTTCCGTTTGTGGATTTTACTTGAAAAACTCCTTCTCCTATTTCAAGGATTGAGATATCAAATGTTCCTCCACCAAGATCGTAAACGGCTATTTTCTTTTCTCCTCCTTTTTTGTCTTCTCCGTATGCTAGGGCTGCTGCAGTTGGTTCGTTTATGATTCTTTTTACTTCTAATCCTGCAATTTTTCCTGCGTCTTTTGTGGCTTGTCTTTGAGAATCATTGAAGTATGCAGGAACCGTGATTACGGCCTCGGTTATTTTTTCGCCAAGATATTTTTCTGCATCTTCTTTTAATTTCTGAAGTACCATCGCAGAAATTTCTGCAGGTCTTCTTTGTTTTCCATCAAGAACTATTTCTACTTCTCCGGTGCTTCCTTTTTCACATTTGAAAGACACTTTTTTTATGTCTTCGGTTGATTCCTCAAATTGTCTACCGATAAAACGTTTTGCAGAATAGATAGTGTTGTCCGGATTTGTAGTAGATTGATTTTTAGCAATTATCCCCACCAGGCGATCGTTGCCTTTTATAGCAACTACGGAAGGAGTTGTTCTGTTTCCTTCTGCATTTGGGATAACTGTTGTTTGACCACCTTCCATTACCGCTACGCAGGAATTAGTGGTCCCAAGGTCAATTCCTATAACTTTTGCCATATAATTTTTGGTTAGAATAATTAATTAGCACTCGCTATTATAGAGTGCTAAGAAAAGATGGTCAAGAGTAATTTAACAAAATTTACTTTAATATCCTTGTGAGATTGCAAATGCTGCAAATCCAAATATTCCCAAGAGGACTATTGCCACTACGAGGTATGCCCATTTTTGGGATATCTTTAGGGCTTTTTCTATTACAGGTTGTCCGCCGAATCCTATGAATTTATCTGGGAAAGTTGCTGCTAAATATTCCATCAATCTTAGGCAGTTTGGATCGCCTGTTGTTACTGAGATTCTTAGAACTTTTTGGTGAGTACCATCTTCGCAGTAGGTGATTATAATTTGTCCCATTGCTCCTTCTGGCAGGCTTGTCATGTCTTTGCTGATTACGTTTGGCTCAAATCCTCTATTTGTAATCATGCCTCCTACGATACCGCCTATAAGTTGTCCTGTTATTACGGATGAGATTTTTACTAGAGAGAATCCTAATCCTGTTATTGTGCTTCCAGGAACTGTTTTTCCTTTATATGTTATCATTTCTTTTCCTGCCTCTACTTCATGAGTGAAGAGAGCGACTTTGTACGTAAATTTTTCCATATGGTTATGAGTTATATAATTTAATTAAGGCTTATTCCTAGTGATGCAATTCTTGCTCTGAATGTTGGTTCTAAGTCAGGATTATGTCCTTTTTGAATGTCTTCCAAGGTTTGTCTGGCCAACCTGGCTGCTAAGTCTGGTGCTGCTTGTGCAAGTGAAGGGATTGATCTTTCCATTGCGTCAATTAATGCTTGGCGCTTAAGAGTTTCTAATCTTTGAAGTATTGAGGTTTCATCCATTTGTATACCTTCAAGATCACTCATATTCAATTATTAGTTATAATTTATTCTCCGTTTCCCACTGAAACTTTTGCGTGTTTTATGACTTTTTTACCTAGGATATATCCGCTTTCGAATTCTTCTATAACTATGTCTTTTTCTCCCGGGCCTTGAGTTAATGCTTCGTGAAGATTCGGATCGAATTTTGCTCCGACCGTTTCTATTTTTGTTAGGCCTAGATTCAGTAATACTTTGTGAAGTTCTTTTATAGACATTTCTATTCCTTTGTACCATTCAGATGCGCCTTCTGGAATGTGAGACACTGCGCGATCTAGATTTTCTATTACTGGTAGTAGGTTTTTTATAAGTTCTGAATTCGCCATTAAAATTATATCAAGTCTTTCTTCTTCATTTCTACGACGTAGGTTTTGTAAATCCGCCATAGCGCGACGTGCTACTTCTGTCATTTCCGCGAGTTCTGCTTTTAGTTTTTCAAGTTCAACGTTTGATGATTTTTCTTCTTCATGTTTATGTGCGGCTTGTTTTTGGGCTTCTTCAAGTTTCTTTTTTAGATCTATTTCTCCTTTGTTGTCATGCGAACCGTGATCGTCCTTTTTAGGATCGTGGTGATGATCTGTCATGGTGAAAATTAATGATGTAGTAATTTACTGATTTCTTCCAAAATAACTATATTGAATGGGTAATTCATGCGTTTTGGTCCCAAGATTCCGATATATCCTTCAAATCCATTTTTCTCATATTTTGTGACAATGATACTGCAGCTTTGTGTTTGAGGGAGGATATTTTCGTCTCCTATGAATGTTTTTACCGAATTATCTATTTCTAATCCTGCAAGGGTGTTCACAAAGTTGTCGCTTCTTTCTAGAACTTCCATTACTTCACTGGCGTGGACGGTATCTCCTATAAATTCCGGTTGGCGCATTACATTGGACATTCCCAGGAAGAATGTTCTTGGGTTGTCTGGAGTTGTGGCGAAACTTACTAAATTTGTGGATCTGGCTAGGAGCGAAACGCAATCATATAGCTGTTCACGTACTTTTTCTGCGTTGTATTGGAGTTGGAGTCCTTTTAGGACTGTTATCGCCTGAACTCTTGCGCTGTCATAGTCTGCCATCTCGTCTACGAATATTCTGTAGCCCTTATCTGTTGGAATTCTTCCGGCAGAGGTGTGTGGCTGAAATATGAAGCCGTCTTCTTCCAGGCTCATCATGTCGTTGCGTATAGTGGCAGGGGATACTTTGAATTGGTAACTCACCAAAATTGTCTGAGATCCTACCGGTTCAGCAGTCTGTATGAAATGTTTTACGATTGCCTTTAGTACTTGTTTTCGGCGCTCTTCGGACATAAATAACGTTATTAGCAATAAGCATTATAGTCTGCTAACTTTAGAAATTCAAGGCATCTTGACTAATTCAGCGTTTTATGGGATAGTTTGAGCCGATAATTTTATAGAATGAAGGTTTCTAGCTATATAAAACAGGCTTTGGTTTTATTTGGACTGACAGAAGGTGAGGTAAAAGTTTATCTTACTTTTTTGCAGGATGGAGTAATGGATGCTGCTACAATTAAACAAAAAACTAGACTAAGTACCGCCGGAGTTTACAAGATTACTGAGTCGCTTATTTCTAAAGGATTTATTTCTTATGTAGATGGGAGTTACCCGCTTTCTTATATCTCAGTTCCTCTTCATGAAATTTCTAGAAAATTTGCTAATCAGGGTAGAAAAATGAGTAGAATTGCAGACAAATTTTCTGAACTTGGAAGGCTCTCTACAATTCCTGTTGAGACCGACATTTATGAAGGCAATTCTTTGACTGATTATTATTTAAATATTCCTTATAAAATCGATGATGCCATTTGGTGTGTTGGATCTTTTGGGGCGTGTGTTGGTTTTATGGGAAAGGACACTGAAAAGACTTTTATAAAAACTAGAATAAAGAAAGGAGGTCAAGCTTCTGCGATAATTTTTGATGAAACGGATCTTTCCAGAGAACTTGCCGGAAGGGATCGTTTAGAAAAACGTGAGACGAAATTCATTCATAATGGTGAGTATCCGATGGAATTTTCGTATTTGTTTGGGAACTCTTATTTGAATTTTTACAAGGATGCTGAAAATAAAATAAAAGTTCTAAAAATTGATTCTCCAGAGCTTGCAAAAGCAAAGCTTATTCAATATCAGATGTTGTGGAATTCTACTAAGTAGTGGAAGGTTGACGGTTATTAATTTTACCTACAGTGAGCCGTTTTTGAGTTTCTTGTTGTTTTGATTTATACTAAAATGGTTATTTTTTAAAAGCTGCATAATATATGGTTCTAGGATCTAAAAAATTAGTTATGGAAACTTGTAAACTATGCGGTACACAATTTGAAATTCCAGAAGACGATCAAAGATATTTTCAGATTCATGGCATTTCTCATCCTAAATATTGTCGTCTTTGTAGCTGGAAGCGAAAACTTTCTTGGCAAAATGAATATCAGATTTATAAGACAAAATGTGACGCAACAAAGAAGACAATGGTGTCTGTGTATAAAGATGGCGCTCCATTTCCAGTTTATGAGAAAGAATATTGGACGAGTGGGGATTGGGTTTTGCCGGAAATGGATTATGATGAGAATAAGCCGTTTTTTGAGCAGTATTGGGAATTTTTTAAGAAGGTCCCTCGACCTAGTACGAATCGTGTTGGTGCAGAAAATAGTGAATATGCACATCTGATTTTTGATTCAAAAAGTTGTTATCTTAGTTTCCAAGTTTTTCAGTGCGAGAGACTTATTGGGTGTTATAGGGCGGTGCGAGTGAAAGATAGTGCAAACTCGTTTTTTTGTATTGAATCAGAGCTTTTGTATGAATGTGTGAATTGCAGCAAATGCTATAATTTGAGGTTTTCTGCCGACTGTGAAAATTGTTCGGATTCTTCTTATTTGTATGACTGTAAGGGATGTAGAAATTGTTTTATGTGCTGGAATTTAAGAAATAAGGAATATTGTTTTATGAATGAAAAATATTCAAAAGAAGAGTATGAAAAGAAAATTTCTATATATGATTTATCTCAACTAGAAGGGCAAAGGCGAGCCAGGAAAGATTTTGAAAATCAGCGAGAAAAATTTACAGTTAAGGCTGCGCATAAGATAAATTGTGAAAATTGTTTCGGAGATTATTTGGTTGGATGTAAGGATTGTAATGAAATTTATTTTTCTGATGGGTGTCGTGACAGTAAGAATATTTTGCGTGGCACAGAGGATGTAAATTCTTTTGACTGTGTTGTCGGAGGGAAAATAGAACTTTGCTACAATTTACTCCAACCCGGATGGTGTTATATGTGTGCTTTTACTTCAAATTGTAATCGATGTAACGATACTTATTTCTCAGAAAGTTGTGATGATTGCAGTGAATGTTTGGGTTGTATAAGCCTTAAAAGAGGAAAGTTTTGTATTTTTAATAAGAAATATTCGGAAGAGGAATATTATAAAATCAAGGGACAAATTTTTGAGGAATTACGGAAGAGTGATAATTTTGAAGAATTTTTTAATCCTGAAAAATCTCCTTTTGAATATGAGGAAACTATTGCTGATTTGTATTTCCCAAAATCTGGTGATAGAAATGAAAAAGATTTTGGAAAAGATAAATGTACTCTGTGTGGTAGGGGACTTGCTGTTTCCGAAGCCGAGAGAAATTTTTACGAGAAAATGAATTTGGCTCTTCCGGATAAATGTTTTTATTGTAGGATTTCAGCTTTGGCTAAGCCATATTCTGTGATTCAGCTTAAAACGACAAACTGTTCACAGTGTAGGAATGAGGTGTTTTCTGCGAGAAACGGTAAGGTTTACTGTGAACAGTGTTATTTAGGTGCCGTCTATTAGGTGACTATGTGACGATTTTTTATTATTGCTCTTCGTACATCTCTGTAGAATGCTATGTATGATCTGATGCCGGCTTTTCGTAGTGCTCTTGGTCCTTCTTGTAGGTCTTGTTCTGTTGATGCGAAACATTTTTCTGCGATTTCCAATGCTATTCTTTGTTGGGTTGGAGTCATTTTTGCTATTCTTTCGACTAATGCGTTGTAATGTTCTTCGCCTGTTTCTGGTCTGTCTATGAATGCGCCCATTGCTGCAATTTGTCTAAGAGCTCTTGTTGCTGCAATCATAGTTATAAATTCTGCTCTAAACGTTTCTTTGTCGAATAGTGTTTGTTCTGTAGATTCCGGAGCACTTGATAAAAATCCAAACGTTGCTTCATTCAGTCCATATCCCAACATGTACATGTATAAAGTTTGCTTTGGTCCTCTGATGTCGAGATTCGCGATTATTGTTGGGATATCAAAAGAGTGCTCTGGATCTCGACTCATTGCCGATATTTGATTTGCCCCCAAGTGGCATATTCTTTCAAATATCACGCCTTTTTCAACTTCATCTTCTGCTTCAGAGGCTCTGTTGTATGCTGCTGCCAGTTCTTGTAAATCTTGTTCGAATTGCTCTCTTGTTAACGGAGCTTCAGAGGGGTCATCTATTCTTGGTCCTGCGATATTGTCGTTTTGTGACATATAAATTATTGTTAATGATAAATTGGCAGAGCATAATATCATCGAAGCTGTGTTCTGTCAATAATCCATGGCAGGACAATGAATAATCTTGATTTAGTCTTTATTTTGAGCTAAAATATAGTTGTCGGTATTTTATGACGACATATAAAATTTTGACAATGAGGGAATTATTTAAAAATCTTGGGGCAGATGAAAAGGAAGCAGAAACTTTTTTGAAATTGCTGGAACTTGGGGCACAGCCTGTTAGTGTGATTGCGAGATATATGAGTGTGCCTCGATCGACTATGTATTTGATTTTAGAAAGTCTTAAAAAGATTGGATTGGTGGAAGAATTTGATAGATCTGGGATGAAATATTTTAAGTGTATTCCAGTTAAAGATATTGCGGATTTGCTGAAGGCGAAAGAGAGCAAAATAAGGCACACTCTAGCCATTTTTGAAGACAGTCTTCCGCAGCTTTCTTCGCTTGAGAATAAGCTTTCTGTTACGCCGAAAGTGAAGTTTTTTGAAGGAAAAGATGCGGTTATGAAGATGTATGAAGAAGTTTTGAAAGAAAAAGGGTTTTATTGTTATTTCAATCCTCAAGTCGATAATCCTGTGATGAAAATTTATTTTGATAAGGTCGAAAACTCTATCAAAGAAAATAAATTGAATATAAAAGAATTTGTTGTTGATTGTGAAAAAGGGCGAGAATATGCGGAAAAATGTGTAACAGATAGTCATTTTATAAAAATTCTTCCAAAGGAAATGAAGTTTGATTCCGATAACATAATCTGTGATGACAAAATTTACATGGTTTCCTATGGGGAAAAAGATGTTTCTGCCGTAAAAATCTTCAGTGAGTCATTGGTTAAAACCCAAAGGGTTCTGTTTGAGAAATTATGGGAAGTTTTGTAGGCTAAAATGGTTTTTGGAGATTGATGTCTTTTTGGGGCACTTTCAGCCTTGTTTTGCGGTGAGTTTTGTGATATAATTTCATGATTTAAAAATCAGACATAAATAAAAACAAAAAACATGACCGCTAATAGTATTTTTTTAAGGGCTCTAAAAGTCGGACTCTCTATGGTCGTCTTGATGAGTCTTGTAGCTCAAACTGTATTTTCTGAGACATTCATTGTTACCAGTGGTGACGATAGTGGAGATGGTACGCTGAGAGATGCGATTTCTGACTCCTTGTCCAGTGGAGGAGAGGATACGATTATTTTTAGCGGCGTTTCGTCAGTTGTGAATGTGTCTCCGTATAATCTTATTGGAGATCCTGATCCTCTCACAATTGATGGTGAAGATGGAGTCACTATTACTAGAACTGATAGTGATGTGGACTCAATTTTTTATATTGGGCAAAATGATGTGACTCTGCAAAATTTGTCTATTGTTGGTTCTGGTAGCGGTTATGGTGTATATGTCGGAGATTCATTAAGCGATGTTAGTTTGGATAATATTAGTATTTCCGGGGCAACTACCGGTATTTATGTGGGAAGTGGGACTAGTGGTTTTTCTGTCACCGATAGCGCTATCAGTGAAAATAGTGATGATGGAATATCTATCAATGGAGGAGCTTCTGATTTTACTATTTCCGGCAATGAAATTACGGAGAATGGTGATAACGGACTCGCTTTGAGTGATTCATACTCTGGCGGTTACTCTGGAATTATTAGTGGAAATACCATCAGTGGAAATACTGAAAGTGGAATAGAGATGGTTCTTTATGATACTGATTACGAAGATTTGCGCGTTTACGGAAATATGATAGGAACTACTTCTGATGGAACCGAAGAATTTGGAAATGGAGGGAGTGGTATTAGCGTAACTTGGAATGTTTCCGGTGGAGATGGATCTGGTGTTATTACGTTTGGAGAAGGTGGACAGCTTCCAAATATTATCTCTGGCAATAGTTACGGAATTTCTGTTAATAATCGCAGTGACTGGTATTCCGGTTATGCCACAGTTAAAATACAAAACAACTTTATAGGTACTAATGGAGAGGGGACTGCGGCTATTGGAAATACGACCGCTGGTATATATTTCGATGATCCTTATTTGAATTTGCTTGTTGGTGTAGAAGATGATGAGAATGAGTTTAATTTGATCTCCGGTAATGCTGTACCTGACAATGGGTCTGATGATACTCATCCTAAAGCTATGGATGTTGATAACGCACATGAGGTTACAATTTATGGAAATCTAATTGGTGTTGCCGCTGATGGTATTACCGCTTTGAAAAATGAAGATGGTATATATATCGGGAGTGCTGGAAGTGAAATTGATTCTGTTGATATTTTTAGGAATGTGATTGCCGGAACTGACTCTCTTTATGAATCCGGAATGGATGTTTATACAGGGACTGCCTTGAAAATAGAGAATGATCAGGATGATGACAATACTCCACAAATTCGTATGCAAGGTAACTTGTTTGGTATAGGTATGGATGGTGAGTCCAATATAGGTGGTGGATATGGTGTTCGTGTAATGGATGGAGTTTTAGTTTTTGGAGGAATGAATTATTTTAATCAAATTGAGGATGGGATGTCTGATGAAGATTTTGCTGATGAAGTTTTTGATTTTCTTGGACAGGGAAATATTGTTTCAAATTTTGTATATGATCGTGAAACTCAATATGACTATTCTGCTTTGATGGTTGGTGGTGGGTACGAGGGTTCTGCTCCTGGTGTGAAGGAGGCATATGTTTATGGTAATATTTTTGGATTAAAGAGAGGGGCGAGTGGGGAATTTGATTCTAATGCTGGAAATAGTGATGGGAATATAGATCTTTATTCTGAGAATTTGCACTATGTTGAAGTCGGAGCTGTCGATCTCGACCATGTAAAAGTAAATGAATACTGTGAAGAAGATGACCTTTATTGTATTGTCGGGTTGCCTTATTTCGAAGATGCGTCTCAACTCAGAAATATTCTTTCCGGTTATCCGGAAAATGCTCCTGACGGTGACGGGGATGATGATGGAATGGAGAGTCTAGGTGATTCTGATCTTCTGTCTGTAGGGAACATGTGCGATGGAGATAATTGTGATAATGATATTGGTTTTAGTATTGTGAATGTGGTGAATAACTATATAGGAAGTATTATTGCCTATGATGGAACTATCATGGAGGGTGGAGACGATGCTCTTATTAGAATTGTTGGTGGAGCTGGTATCGTCCTTGAAGATGGAGATATGGTTAATATAGGGTGTCGATATGATGCCAGTGGTATGGTTCCAGGCTTTGATGATTGTGATTATGACGGAGATGAAGATGGGTTTCCTGATTCCGGGAATGTGATTAGTGGATCTCTTGGCGGAGTTATTTTTGGTGCCAGGAGCGAAGATGATGAATCTGGTGGTGAATACAGATTGCTTGGTAATTATATTGGAGTTGATTCCTCTGGAGTAACCGCTTTGCCAAATATGATTGGAGTAATGGTGGATGAGATGAATTCTGGTAGTGAGGTGTACATAGGTTATACCGGGGAAGATTCCAGTCAATATTCTAAAAATGTTATCAGTGGAAATATTGGAGTGAATTTAATCGTCGGTGGAGGTGGCGAAGGTGAAGGCGATGATGATGGTACTGTTGAAGTTAGTATTGCCGGTAACTATATTGGCCCTGATGCGAATGGAGAAGAGTTGGAAATTGTCCCATATCCTGTTGATGCGCTTTTGAGTGTTATTATGCCGGAAATGCCGGAAGATGTTGATATCAATGTTCCTGATATAGATTTATATGCCGGGATTGGCGTGATTATTATGGAGATGGACGATATGTTTGATTCCATAGTTATTGGTGGCGATACTGAATACGATAGAAACGTTATTTCCGGGAATGGTATAACTGGAATTTTGGTTTTGGCCACGAATAATGAAGGGAACGAAGATGAAGATCCTGTCGATCCTGACCCGGCTTTAGAGATAAAAGGTAACTATATTGGGCTTGCACCGGACGGAGTTACGCCATTGCCTAATAAAAGATTTAGTTTTGATCCCGTATTTGAATCTATAAGTGATTTGTTGGTCAATTTTATGAATGAAATGGAAGAAGAGGAGATGATGGATATTGATATTACTCATCAGCAAGTGGAAGATTTTATAGACTTTATCTCCGGGATGGTTGACGATCTTTTGAATCCGATAAATGGTTCAGGAATAGCTGTTATTGACGCAGGAATTTTAATTTCAGACGGAGAAAATGAAGAGGAAATGGGATTAGTTTCTTCAGGAATAGAAATTGTAAACAACTATATTTCCGGGAATGAAGGTAGTGGATTGGTTTTGTATCATATGGAGTACGATCTAGATGGGCTTTTAGCAATGACTTTTGAGCTGCTTAATGCGATTGGGATCGAAGACTTTGGTGGAGGAGATGAGGATTGTTATGGTTATTGTGATGAAGAGGGTGGTGATGATGACGACGGTGGACCTTTTGATCTTTTTGAAGGGATTGAGGACTTTTCAGACTTTGGTTATAGCATTCGTATTCATGGAGGACAGCAAGTGTGGGAAGAAGACTCTATTCGTGGTAACTATTTTGGAGTAGATGTTAACGAAGAAGATGTGCCTAATGCCACAGCAGACGCTCCTGGTACAGCATCTGTCAGCATTGTGAATATGGTTAACAATGATGGAAGAGAACTTTATGAAGAGGGTGGAGATCCGGATGGAATAGTCTTTGGTGATGAATATCCTTTCTCAGATAACGTTGTACATGGTGGATTTTATATTCAGATGTTGACTCGGTATGATGCTGAAGAGTGGATTGATGATAATATGGATACAATGACCGATTTTCTGTCTCAGGACATATGGACTGGAGAGCCTTTCTGGTCAGATATGTATCAGGGAGTTATTTATGTAAGTAATGAGACTGAAAATAATCCAGAAATATCTGATAATGATTATGATCCCCCAACATGTTATTGGAATGGAGGTTCTTTGATTTGTGAGTGGTGCGGAAACAGAGTTGTTGAGTCAGGAGAAGAGTGTGACGATGGAAATGGTGACAATAGAGATACGTGTTCAAACAGTTGTGAGTCCAGAGGAGGAGGAGGTGGTGGAACTTTATTGGTATGTCCTGATGGATATCATGAAGTTGGTGGTGAATGTGTTCAAGATGGTGGAGGTGGTGAAGACATTGATGAGTGTCCTGTTGGATATGAATTAAATTGGACTGGAGAATGTGTGAATATATCTTGCCCGGAGGGTACTGAATTGCACGGCAACAGATGTGTAACTCCTGGTACTGAATGTACAGGTCCAAACTGTGGAGGGACTACTACACCTCCTGGTGGTGGAACTACTTCTCCTGGAGGAGGAGGTGGTGGTGGAACTTATTCTGGTTCGTTTGTAGATATTCCTAAAGAAACAGAACCTGAGCATGAAGATGAATGTGCTGTTGATTCGGACTGTGGAGCAAACAATGTTTGTGAAAGAGGAGTCAATGGTAATTTAGTTTGTGCCGGCGCAGATGACTCCAAATGTTCATCAATTCTTGGAGGAATAGATACTAATTCCAATGGTATTCCGGATTGTTTGGATGTTCCTGATGTTGAAAATCTTTCACCTAAGGACGCTGCTGACAGATTCGTATTTGGACTTACTGGTGAAGAGCCTTTGGTTCCTGGAATCGTAAATCTGGATGGAAAAGTGGTTGATCAAAATCCTTTGATTCTTATCACATATATTGCGAATGCAGAAGTTTTTGTTGAAATGGAAGAAGTTGATACCGGTAAGAAATTGATACTAAAAAATCAGCTTGTGTCAGACGTGGTCACCGGAAAGAAAGAGGCGATAAAAGTAATTGATAAAGCGGTAGAAGGTTCTTATACAGACGATCAGCTTGTTATAGGTAAGACAAAAATAGATGTTGAATACAAAGGACAGATATCCATAGATACGCCTATTCCGGTTGGTAAATATTATGCTACTCCAATAGGTGATGATGGAATTAGAGGGAATACTGTCGCATTTGAAGTTGCAAAAACTGACATGGAAATCATAGATCTAAAAATTCAAGAAGATGAAAATCCTGAATTGATCAATATTCAGCCAATGGTTAAGCAGGTCCTTGGTGTTATAGAAAAGACTGATGACTCTGGAAGATTTGTGGCTAATGAATATGTCGATTACAGAAAAAAGAAGTTGATGGTAGAGAGACAGTATAAAATCTATGCGAAGATTAATTCTAAAGATAAGAATAAAAAAATTGCATATTTTACATATAAGAGTGTTCTTTATTCATCAGTTGCTCTGACTGATGTAAGTCCTGGAACCGGAGAATATATAACTGTCCCTGTTCCTGAATATGTGCCAAAAAATGAGTCACACATTCTTACAATGTATGTCACAGATCTTGATAGCAAAAAAATCAGTAGCATGAAAAGCATAAGATTTACTATGGAATAAGCCAAGAAGCTTGACCATAGATTTAGGCTTTCTCTCCGATGATTTTCACTAGATCTACAACTCTGTTTGAATATCCCCATTCATTGTCGTACCAAGCCATCACTTTTACCAGATTGCCTTTTATGACTTGAGTAGATTCAGCGTCTACGATTGAAGATAATGGATTGCCTTTGTAATCTATTGAAACTAGTGGATCGGTAGAGTATCCCATGATTCCTTTTAATTCATTTTCAGAAGCTGATTTTAGGGCTGCATTTACTTCTTCTTTAGTTGTTTCTTTGTTTACTGTACAAACTAAATCAACCAATGAAACTGTAGGCGTAGGAACGCGAATTGCTAATCCGTTTAGTTTTCCATTTAGGTCTGGAATCACTAATCCAATTGCTTTTGCTGCGCCTGTAGATGTAGGTATCATAGATAATGCTGCGGCTCTAGCTCTGCGCAAATCTTTGTGAGGAAGGTCTAGGATATTTTGATCGTTTGTGTATGCGTGAATTGTAGTCATTAGGCCTTTTTCGATTCCGAATTTTTCGTGTAAAACTTTTGCAAATGGAGCTAAGCAGTTTGTTGTGCAAGATGCGTTGCTGATGATGTGGTGTTTTGTTGAATCGTAATCTTTGTCATTTACTCCAAGGACTACAGTGAAATCGAGTTCATCTTTTCCTGGAGCGCTGATTATGACCTTTTTTGCACCTGCTGTAATGTGTTTTTGTGCGCCTGCTCTATCTGTGAAGAATCCTGTACACTCAATAACCAAATCAACCCCTAAATCTTTCCATGGAAGCTTTTCCGGATCACGTTCACTTAGGACTTTGTATACTTTTCCGTCGACTGAAAATTCACCTTCTCCCGCTTTTACGTCATTTGAAAGAACTCCGTAATTTGAATCGTATTTAAGTAAATGAGCTAAGGTTTTTGAGTCTGTAAGGTCATTTATGGCTACTATGTCGAAGTAGTTTTTTTCTAAATTGATACGGAAAATTTCACGGCCGATTCTTCCGAAACCATTGATTGCGACTTTTAGTTTCATTTTGGTGTATTGTTAATAGGTATTTTTCGCGGGGCAGTATAAAGGTACGTGGTGATAATTTTCAAGATTTTTAAATAAATCTTGTTGCAGGCAAGGAAATGTAATAGTCTGGTCTTTGGAATATTTTTTGACACAGGCCTTGACAAGTCAAAGCGTTGGTGTTAAAAGTATACTCTTTAAAATTAATCTAAAAAATATATGGGTGCACGTGAAGGTAATGATACTGGAGATAGTCCTTCTCCTTATGTTGAATATCGTTTTGGTGGTTGGACTCCATCTGAGGATGTGTCTTGTGTTGGTGGTGGACCTGATCATGAGGGGCTAGATTCTGCTGAGAATGAGATTACTATTCGTTCGGATGTATATACTTCTGTTGAGAATTTTTTGGCTAGGCATGGTATTACCAATCCAGCCATGGTTGGTGGAAGGCTGTATTGGAAAGAAGTGCGTCCTGTAGAGGCTTATCATTTTGATCGGTTTATGGAGCCGGAAGAGACGGAGATTCCTTTAAGTAGCATAGATTGGAGACGCGTTGCAGCAATATCTCGGGAACTTGATCGTGCAAGTTCGTCAGTAAGTCGGTCCGCTGAACATAGGTGTGGGGTTATTCCGAAAGGACCACTAGGTCTTCCTCGTCGTATGGCTGGTGCCGTTGGTCGAGGGATTCGAGCTATGCTTCATATGTAATTCAAGAGGTCTTGATTCGCTCTTTTAGTTTGTCCCTTTTCATCTTATCTAAATTTCCTACTGTTCCCTTTTCTGTGCCTACGCGTTCTTTTTCCAATTCCGCCAGATCTTTTCTCATGCATTCTTTTTCGATTTTTTCAAAATGGGCTCTTAATGCTGCTGCGTTTTTCTTATTTCCTTTGTAGAAGAAATCAAAAATATCTCCGACGATTGGAATATCTCCAACTAAGAAATCTAGTCCTTGTCTCCCAATCATTTTTGCGAGTTCCCAATTAGACATTCCTGCTTTTTTTGCTTCATAAACAATGTATAGACCTGCGAGGCCTGTTGCGGCATCACCGGCTCCCACAAATATTCCCAAGATTGGATCTACCATTGCACTATCTAATACAAAAGCCAGGCGTTCGGCCCTTTTTACACCTTTTTTAATATTTTCGAGTTCTTCTTTTGTCAATTCTCCTTTTTCTGCGCGGTCCTTTATAGATTTTTCAGGTTTTGTATCGGATTTCATTGTGTTTTGGTTATATTTATTGTAATTATTTTGGCATGAAAACACTACAAATACAACAAATGGGAACGTTCGATGAAGTGCTTAGCATTTTGAAGGATGGTGGAGTTGTTATGCATCCTACTGAGACTTGCTATGGTTTTGCGGTAGATATTTTCAATAAAAAAGCTTTAGATAAGGTATGTGAGATAAAAGGACGTGAGGAAAATAAACCTTTTAGTATTTTAGTTGATAGTTTTGAAATGGCTGAGAAATATGGTGAATTCTCAGAACTGGCTAGAAAAATTGCAAGAAAGTATTGGCCAGGGCCACTTTCCATAGTTGTTCCTAGGAAGGCTAGTTTGCCGGAGTTTTTAAATGAGAATGAAAAGTTTATTTCTATTAGACTTTCTAGTCATGAGTTTTCTTCTGAGATGGTTTCTAAATTTGGTGGACCAGTAATTACTACTAGCGCCAATGTTTCCGGTACTCCACCATTATATTCAGTTGATTTGTCACAATTCGGTAAAAAATCAGATAAAATTGATTTGATAATAGATGGCGGTGATCTTGAAGTTAATAAGCCATCTACAATTGTTAAAGTTGATGGTGATAAGCTTACTATTTTGAGAGAAGGGGATATTAAAATACTCTCTTTGTAGCATTTTTTTGATCAATGATTAAAGTGTAATAACTTTATTTTTGTTCAAGTGGAAAATTTAACTTGAAATTTGTTTACCGTAGGCCGTTAATCATTGGCATAGTTACTTATGACTACCTTTTTTGTACCATCTTGTTATTTACTACCTTGACGTTGTTTTACTAATCTCCTATTCTACAAAGTAGTATTTAGTGTAAAAAAGTTATACACATTTCGTACACAAGTTTTGAACAGAAGAAGAGGTTGAGGAGCTAGAATCATTATTCCTACGCCAAAATGGAGCATAAGTCTGTATTAAAAGAAGAGTCGATATCATTGATGAATTTAGAAGAAGGAATGAGCATAGTTGATGCCACTCTCGGACTAGGTGGTCATAGCCAACTTATAGTTGAAAGGATAGGAGAAAGTGGACATTTATATGCATTTGAACAGGACGAAAGAAATCTAAAAGAGGCAAAAGAAAGACTAAAAAAACACGAAAACCAAATTACATATTTTCACCAGAATTTTAGACACTTAAAAACTAGTATTACTGGGGTAGGAATACATCAAGTTGATGCAATTTTGTTTGATCTGGGACTTTCTTCTCCTCATGTAGATGAGGCAGATAGGGGATTTTCTTTTTTGAAAGAAGGTCCTCTGGACATGAGATATGACCAAAGAGGAAAAGTTACGGCTGAAACTGTCATTAATACCCATAGAGAAGAAGATCTGATGAAGGT
>Ga0074195_1001537_pt1 | contig 31676 bp, 29 predicted proteins | sample EPASupsiteHSE623_FD_64525 | JGI IMG/M metagenome (GOLD analysis project Ga0074195, IMG submission 64525) | Bioremediated contaminated groundwater from EPA Superfund site, New Mexico - Sample HSE6-23 | ecosystem: Environmental > Aquatic > Deep subsurface > Groundwater > Contaminated ... | reverse complement strand
GTGTGGTTCTTGAAGATGAAAAAAATGCAGGCAGGGAGGTTCTCACTGCAACATTCAGGCCCCAGAAGGAGGACCGGATCCTTTTCTGCTCCGACGGCGTTACACAATCGGGGCTGGGTAGTGACAGGCTGAAGATGGGATGGGGACTCGAGAACCTTCAGCGGTTCGTTGAGGATGCCATTCATGAGGAAAGTGATATTTCTGCGGTAAAACTGGGGACGAAGGTTGTCAATAAGGCAAATCAGAATGACAACTTTCACCCGCTTGACGATATTAGCTGTGGTGTGATCTATTTTCGGGATCCGCGAAAGTTGATGATTTTCACAGGCCCGCCGCAGGATCCTGCCAACGACCCCATGTTCACTGGTTTACTGAAACAATTTGAAGGTGTCAAAATCGTATGTGGTGCCACCACTGCCGATATGGTTGCCCGCGAATGGGGGGAGGAGATCACTGACTCAAAGGTGATGTACGATCCGGAATTACCGCCTGTTTCACACATGAACGGAGTCGATCTGATCACCGAAGGTATACTGACCCTCAGTAAAGTCAGCGAACTGCTGAAGAAATACAACAACAATTATGTGATTGGCAAGGGTCCGGCCGATGAAATTATACGGTTCATCCTGGAGAGCGATGAGATCCATTTCCTAGTGGGAACCAACATCAATGTGGCCCACCAGGACCCCACCCTGCCAGTGGAGCTGGAATTAAGGAGAACTGTTGTGCATCGCATCGCCCGTACCCTGGAGGAAAAATTCCTGAAAGAGGTGACGATGAAGTTTTATTAAACGGTAGTTTCGACTGTTATTGTTTAACGAAAAAGCCCGCCAGATTTTCATCCGGCAGGCCTTATCAACCAAGTATTAACCAAAACACTTAATTATTATATTCTGCCACGATGTCTTTAACGCCATCCGGCGAAACACGGCCATAAACCTTTTCACCCACAAGCACAACCGGAGCAAGACCACAAGCCCCGACACAGCGAAGGCAACTCAGCGAGAATTTCCCATCGGCTGTTGTTTCACCAACCTGGATTTTCAATACCCGTCTGAATTCTTCAAGTACCTTCTCGGCACCGCGCACATAACAGGCGGTACCCAGGCATATTGAAATAGGATGCTCGCCCTTGGGAAGCATGGTGAAAAAGGAATAAAATGTAACAACACCATAAACATGGGCAACCGAAACATTTAACTCCTTTGCAATAACTTCCTGCAATTCGGCCGGAAGATATCCGAAAATGCTTTGTGCCTTGTGCAGCACATTGATGAGCTCCCCTTTATCATTGTTGAAAGATTTGCAAACCTCCTTAAGCTCCTGCAACTTCCTTTCCGATAATTTTATCTTTGCCATAATCTTTATTTAATATGCAAAATTCAAATTTTAAAACCACCATTATTAATCAGTCATTGGGCAATAGGCATTGGGCAATAGTCATTGGGCAATAGGCAATAGGCATTCTTTTTTCGTAAATCGTAAATCGAAAATCGAAAATCGTAAATGAATCATCTATTCCTCCACATAGGTCCCCGCACTTTTATCAAAGTAATGTGTATGAAGCAAGTGGTGCGATTTCTCACTTAACGGATTACCAAGAAATTCTTTATATAGTTCAATGATGAACGGGTTTTCGTGCGATTTCCGAATGGGCTTCCCGGCATCCTCACGGTATAAGGCTGCTGCACGTTTCTTAATTATTTCAGAATCCCCGTGATGATAGGGCTGACCACCTCCACCGATACAGCCACCCGGGCATGCCATGATTTCTATGGCATGGAACTGGCTCCTGCCGGCCTGAACATCTTCAAGGAGCTTACGTGCATTTCCTAATCCGTGGGCAATGCCAATGTTGATGGGCAATCCATTGAAATCCAGTGTTGCATGACGGATGTTTTCCAGGCCACGCAATTCATTGAATTCAACCTTTTCAAGTTTCTTGCCGGTGTATAATTCATATGCAGTCCGGCATGCAGCTTCAATAACTCCGCCGGTATTACCAAAGATGACCCCCGCACCGGTAGATTCACCCAAAGGATTGTCGAAATCCTCATCGGGCAAACTGTTAAAATCGATGTTTGCAAATTTTATCAGGTGAGCAAGTTCACGGGTCGACAGGGAGTAATTCACATCCGGATCGCCGTTTACTTTAAATTCATCACGCTGACACTCATATTTTTTGGCGAGGCAGGGCATGATCGACACGACGATCATATTTTTGCGGTCGATACCCAGTTTTTTTCCAAAATATTCCTTCGCGATCGGGCCGAACATCTGTTGGGGCGATTTGGCTGTGGAAGGAACATCCATCAGATCAGGGAAGTTGTGTTCAAAGAAATTGACCCATCCGGGGCAGCATGAAGTGAGGATAGGCAGTTTCACACTTTGATCACCCTTGAGGTAACGGGTAAGGCGGTCGAGTAATTCGCTTCCTTCTTCCATGATAGTCAGGTCGGCAGCAAAATCGGTGTCGAACACGTAGTCAAAACCTAGTCGTCTGAGTGCTGCGACCATCTTACCCGTTACAAGAGTGCCTGGCTCTAAGCCAAATTCTTCGCCAAGGGCGGCGCGAACGGCAGGTGCTGTTTGAACAACAACCGTTTTTGTAGGATCTGCAAGTGAATTAATCACGCTGCGCGAGTGGTCAACTTCGGTCAGGGCACCGGTAGGACAAACAGATACACATTGTCCGCAGTAAGTACAGGGAGATTTCTCGAGATTCATTTCGAATGCCGGAGCCACCACTGCCATAAACCCTCTGTTGACGGCAGAAAGCGCACCTACCGTCTGAACATCATTACACATCATTTCGCACCGCCTGCACATGATGCATTTATCAACATCCCTTATGATAGCAGGCGACGTATCTTTCCGATAAGTCGACTGCGCTCCCTGAAAGGGCAATTCACGTACGCCAAGTTGCTGTGCCATGGTCTGGAGCTCACAACAGCCCGATTTGGCACAGGTCAGACATTCAGCAGGATGATCGGAGAGAATTAACTCCAGAACAGTACGGCGTGCATTCAATACCCTGATAGAGTGTGTGTTAATAACCATATCCTCGGCTACATTGGTAGAACAGGCAGGCGCTAGATTTCGCCGTCCAACAACTTCCACCACACAAATGCGGCATCCGCCCGGACGGTTTTCTATATTCATGTCTTTCAGTTGAAAGTAGCAAAGGGTAGGTATATCAATGCCAATCGTTTTGGCAGCTTTTAAAATCGTTGAATTTTTTTCGACCCTGACAGGTTTTCCGTCAATGGTCAGTTTTACCATTTCCATGTATTCCTCCTGGTTAATTTATAAAAATCGCATTGAACTTACATTTCTCCATACATGCGCCACATTTGATGCATTTTTCCTGGTCGATCACATGCGCCTGCTTGCGTTCGCCTGCAATAGCGTCGACAGGACAATTCCTGGCGCAAAGCGTGCAGCCGATGCAGTTTTCGGCATTGATGATGTACTGCATGAGTGACTTGCAGTTTCCAGCACGGCATTTCTTGTCACCTACGTGTTCCAGGTATTCATGGTAGAAATTATCCATGGATGAAAGAACGGGATTAGGAGAGGTTTGTCCAAGACCGCACAGGGAGGTGTCCTTGATTACGTGACTGAGGTTCCGCAGTTTGTCCAGATCATCCATGACGGCATGACCCTGGGTTACCTTTTCCAGCAATTCGAACAAGCGTTTGTTTCCGATCCGGCAGGGTGAACATTTTCCGCAGGATTCCTCCACGGTAAATTCAAGATAGAATTTAGCCATGGCTACCATACAGTCGTCTTCATCCATAACGATCATACCGCCTGATCCCATCATGGAACCGGCAGCGATAAGGTTATCATAGTCGATCGGGGTATCCAGATCTTTCTCTGTTAACATACCACCGGATGGACCACCGGTTTGAACGGCTTTGAATTTCCGGTCATTTTTAATCCCGCCGCCAATCTCGTAGATGATCTCACGAAGGGTGATCCCCATTGGGACTTCAATAAGACCCACATTGTTGATCTTTCCTGCAAGGGCAAAGACTTTTGTTCCTTTTGATTTTGCAGTGCCAATGCTCGCATACCAGTCTGCCCCCTTGAGGATGATGGCAGGAACGTTGGCATAGGTTTCCACATTGTTCACATTGGTTGGTTTGCCAAGGAAACCTGACTCAGAAGGAAACGGCGGTTTAACCGTAGGTTCTCCACGAAGTCCTTCCATCGAATGGATAAGGGCTGTCTCCTCTCCGCAAACGAAAGCGCCGGCACCGTAACGTATTTCAATGTCAAAATTGAAACCGGTACCAAGAATATCCTCTCCAAGCAATCCATAGTCCCTTGCTTGTTTCATGGCGATTTTCAGCCGTTCAACTGCCAGCGGGTATTCCGCGCGGATGTAAATAACTCCTTTGTCGGCTCCGGTACAGTAGCCATTGATCGCCATTGCTTCGAGCACTGTGTGGGGATCACCTTCGAGCACCGACCGGTCCATAAAGGCACCCGGGTCTCCTTCATCGGCATTACAAACCACATATTTCTGGTCGGCCTTAACAGCCCGGGTTATTTCCCATTTCAAACCAGTGGGGAATCCTCCGCCGCCACGACCTCGCAGCCCTGACTTCTTTAAAATTTCAATGGTAGCTTCAGGTGTTAATTCAGTCAGTACTTTTCCAAGTGCCTGGTAACCCTCCCTGGCAATATATTCCTCAATATTTTCGGGATTGATGAATCCGCAGTTCCGTAATGCAATCCGGATTTGTTTCTTGTAAAATCCCATGTGCTTTGAATCGCTTTTGTATTCACCAGTTTCGGGATCCTTGTATAGGAGGCGGTTTACCTTTCTGCCTTTGATGATGTGTTCCTCAAGAATCTCGGCGCAATCTTCCGATTTCACCTGGGTGTAAAAGGTATTGTCAGGCATCATTTTTACAATGGGCCCCTTTTCGCAAAAACCGAAACACCCGGTCTTGATTACCTGCACCTCTGTTTCAAGTCCCTTATCCTTGATCAAATCCTGAAAATTCTTCAGGATCTCCTCGCTTTTTGAGGCATGACAACCCGTCCCGCCACAAACCAGCATATGATATTTAATTTTTCCCATCTGACTATTCCCGGAATTTATTTGTTATCAATCGTTTCGTAATTAACGGGAATGATCCCGTCAACCAATTCGTTATTCAGTACATATTTATCGATGATCCTGATTGCTTTTTTCACATCGACAAAACCAAAGGTGATAGGCTCGTTCCCGGGCTTGGTAATTTCAACAGTTGGCTCCGCATAGCAATACCCCATACATCCGGTTTGTGTCACAACCGCATCAATGTTGCGTTTCGTAAATTCTTCGATGAATACCTCCATGACCTCTTTTGCGCCCGAGGCAATGCCACAGGTGGCCATGGCAACCTTTACCTGTATCCTTTTATCGGGATCATTGCTCTGCTCCCGCAAGTCAATTTTGGCACGAAGCATATCCTGCATTTTCTTTAAATCGGCCAATGATTTGATTTTTTCCATATGCTTAATTATTGTATCAGTTTTATGAGGTCAGCGTAACGCCGATCTTGTTGAGATTTTCGGTGACCATTTCCCGCAGGTACTGGTATACCATCGGGGAATTAAGAGGAATGTCGCCCAGTGCCGTTTTTATCTCAGAAGTTGAAAGACAGTAACTTTTTTCCGCCTTTGTGTGTGTGTAGGTAAATCCTATTTCAGGATTGGCAGTGATGGTGAGCAATACGGCACCGGGAACATCCCCTAATACAGGCCGGTCAAGGTGGTCAAGGACAAATTGCGCTGTGATCCGGGAACCTTCACCCTCCTGGCTTTCTATTTTTAAAAATCCTCCTGTTCTTTCTGTATTTTGTTTCAGCAAGGGTAAGCCCATGCCAACATTTCTTGTTTTTCTTGTAGTAAAAAATGGATCGGTTACCTTATTGGAAATTTCAGCCGACATACCATGACCATTGTCCACAAATGATAGCCTCAAAGAATTATTTTGCGTATCTTCAACAATATCAAGTGATATGATGGTGGCGTTGGCCCTGATCGAATTTTGAAAAATATCCATGATATGCATCGACAAATCTTTCACAGCAAAATTACAATTTCTTATTGTTATATTATTAACTTTGTTATTAAATTAACAATTTAGTTTAAAACTTCTGTTTTTCGACCATTTTTCTGACCCAGCGCCATTCTTATTTCATCGAATCCGGGGTGTTTCATTTCAAAAATGGTGATCTTCCTTCCAACCTCCTCAGGATAATGTGCATCCGATCCGCTTACAAAGCTGTATGCGGACATTTCAGGGTGTTGCCTCAGGAATGATTCTTTAGTACATCTATGTGATAGTTCGAGCGCATCGACCTGCAATCCTTTGGGCAGGAATCCAAGTTGTTCCATTATGCTGAATCGTTTTTTGTCAATGTGTGCCGGGATGAAGAGACCATGCAGGCTGTGTACTTTGGTCTCGACCTGTTCAATGCTTTGATTCAAAGCAGAGATGAGCAGTTTTTCCTCACAATAAACGATGCTGTTTTCGCCATCAACAACTACCTGGTATCCGAAACGGTTCACATCGTTTTTTATCTCCGGGAGATTACCATCGAGATACCTCTGGAAGTCATCAGCCTGTTCAACTGTTTCGAAGAATGCAAGGCAGTGAACCTCCTCCTTGGTGGTGATTTCAACACCGGCAAGGACAACGATACCATTCCTGATTCCTGATTCCTTGATAACACTGCATTGCCGCATACTGTTGTGATCTGTGATCCCAATGATGTCCAGTTCCATCTCTTTGGCCCTTGTCATGATGACATCAGGGCTCATCTCCAGGTCGCCACAAGGCGATAGTACTGTATGAATATGAAGATCGGCCCTGAATTTTTTCATCATTCATTCAGTAATTGATAAATTTTTCCGGATATTTCGAACGCCTCATCGGTGGTTCCCAACACGGGAATCCCTTCGATATTGCTCTGTTCGAGCATATCGGCTTCGGGCTGATATCCCTTTACCAATACAACTGCAGCCAGCTCTTTCAGGGAGGCAATGGCCATCACATTTTTATGGGTTTGCAGCGTTATCCAGATCCTGCCGGCATTGGCATGGCCCATCACATCACTTAGCAGGTCGGAAGTGTAGCCTCCTGTGATTTCCCGGTCAAGTCCCGGTGCACCACCCAGCATATTTAATCCAAGTACCGCTGTCAATTCTGATACCTTCATATTTAATTCAGTTTAGTTAATTTCGTTGATTTCGTCTTTCAAACTGTTTTTATCCAGCTTGTTATCGCTCCATATCGACCGCATGATCTTCACCGATTCCAGCACATCCAGTTTGTCATTCTGTTCCAGGATCTTCTGTACAAAAATGCATTGCTTTATTGTCGCCTGGTTTTGAACCACATCTTCCGACAATGATTTGCAGGTAGGGGAGCCACAGATTCCGCAATCAACCTGGGGAAGGACCCGGTTGAGTTCATAGATCCGCTTCATTTTAATCATTGCCTCAGCCAGGTTATCGTCGAGTTTCATGATCGATCGGGGTAACACCGCTCCAATCCTGATATTCTCCTGCAGGTAGACATTGCCTTTATCAATTTGTCCCGGATTTTCCCCCGAAACACCTGTAAGCTTACTTTTTACAGAGAGTACGCGTTTTCTGAGTTTGTCGACTGTGATGAAGCGATTTCCCGGACATAAAATGCCACCTGCACAACTTTCGTCACAAGCCCGAAGCTCAAGAAAATCGATGCCATCCATTTCCTCATTTTCGACTTTTTCAAGAAACTCGATCACATTATTAATTTCGTCAATGGCCAGGCTTCGGCCTTGTTTCATATGGTCGGCCTCACCATGGGTCAGGCTCCAGCAGACTGATTTACCTGAAAGCGGAGTAAATCCGGGACGGACATTTTTATTTTTTTTATTTCTTAGGATTTTAAAAATTTTGTTGTACAGGTAATTCATATTGATCACCCCATCGATGACCGATTTTTCCTCTCCGACCGGACTTTTAACCGCTACGATTTTAGCTGCGCATGGGGTTACATAAAAAATTCCAATTTCAGCAGCATCAACTCCCTGGTCTGTGAGTGTTTTTCTGGCATGGAGAGCAGTGATATCAACTGGTGCTTTGAGGAGAATAATATTTCCCACGAGTGTCGGAAATTTCACCTGGATCAACCTCACAATGGCAGGGCAAAAAGGTGATATGAGCGGTTTTACCGATTTGTTTTCAATGATATACTTGTTGACCTGCTCGTTTAGAAATTCGACCCCGGCCTCAACTTCAAATACATGCGTGAAGCCGAGTTCATGCACTGCGGCCAGGATTTCACTGGAATCCACGCTGTCAGGAAACTGTCCTGTGAAAACAGAAGGGATCAGGGCTACCCGGTGCTTATATTGGTAGATGTTGTCAAAGTCATCCTGTTCAACGATGATGGCTCCCACCGGGCAAACACGGTAACATTCACCGCAATCGACGCAACGATTGTCGTATAGTTGAGCCTTACCGTGGGCAACCCGGATTGCTTCGGTCGGACAAACATTCATACAATGGGAACATCCGATGCAGATATCCTCCCTGAATTTGAGTGCGTGATGAAACTGCATCTCCTTGTGGTTTTGCATCGTCGTCATTTTCCAAAAAAATTGATGATCTCCACCTTTGTCCCTTTACCCACTTCACTGGTAATGTCTAGTGAATCTGCATTGCTGTTCATGTTCGATAATCCCATCCCTGCGCCGAATCCCATTTCTCTCACTGCGGGTGTGGCTGTTGAATAGCCAATCTCCATGGCCTTTTTAATATCGGGAATTCCCGGCCCCTCATCAGTAAGGGTGATCCGTATTTTTTCCGTGTCAATGGCTACCAAGATTACCCCGCTATATGCATGGGCGACAATATTGACCTCGGCCTCATATAAGGCAACAACCGTGCGCTTGATCACACTCCCATCGACATTGAGTTGCTTCAGCGTCTTCTTTACCTGGCTTGACGGGAAGCCGGCTTTGGAGAAATTTCCTCCCTCTACCAGGTATTCGAAATGCATGAGTTCAGAAGCCATTGTTAAAAAACTGGTTTAATTCCCGTATTGTACAGGAGTCCGCTAACCTTGAACATTGAAAATGGACTTTGTATGATGGTAATTTTACTTTCCGTCGCAATCCTGATCATTTCGGCGGTAACCTTTTTATTACGGACAAAAATGATGCAGGCGATGTCGGACATTTCTGCTGTACGAATGGCCTGGATGTTGACAAGCCCCGTGAGCAGCAGCAGATTGTCTGTTTTTACCGTGAGTACATCACTCATCAGGTCAGAAGCAAACGCCATTTCGAATTCGATGTCAGAATTTTTATTTCCTGCTACAACCGAACCACCGATCATCTTGACAATTTCTGAGATTTTCATTTCCTGTTTTATTGATTTCAGCAGTCAAAAGGAGTTTTGAATTTAGGGGTGTTGTTTTGATGTATCAATAATAGCCAAATTCAAATTACCAGATTAACCGTTTAATTAGGGCACAAAATTACAACCACACAACATAATAAACAAGCATTAAGTGTTATTTATTTCACAATGTGAAAATATTCACAATAAAATTAGTTATAAAATATACAACATTCTGTTCGGATTACGAAAACTATCCTATTCAGATGTAGTTATACTGAGCGATTGACTTGATATTTAAATGGAAATACAAACATAAGCACAAACGCAAACACAAATGCAGGCCCAGTCCGGAAGGTCTTATTAATTGGATTCTGAGCGAAACCGAAGGATGCCATTGTCTGTCAATGAGGACACTTCGGCTTCGCTCAGTGTCCCATGTACTGAGGATAATTCGGCTTCGCTCAGTGTCCCATGTACTGAGGATAATTCGGCTTCGCTCAGTGTCCCATGTACTGAGGATAATTCGGCTTCGTTCTGTGTTCCATGTAATGAAGACACTACAGTTTCAGTGTCGCATTTTTTCGAAAATGAATGTTGGATCAACTATCCAAAAATAATCCTGAAACCATTGCCGTGGATATTGGCAATTTCAATGGAGGGATCTGCTTTCAGGCATTTCCGCAGGCGGGCTATGAACACATCCATGCTACGGCCATTAAAATAGTTATCGTTTCCCCAAATTTTTTCAAGGGCATCCTTTCGCAACAGGATTCCATCCTTGGCAGAACACAGCATCTTAAGCAGGCTTGCTTCTTTGGGAGAAAGCTGGTAAGTGGTATTATCGTGGATTAAGGTGCGCAGGTTATAGTTGAAGAGGAATTTTCCGACTTTGAATTCATTGACATCTGCTTCGTTTTCAGCATATTGGTGATTGCGTTTCAATATCGCATGCAATTTGAACAGGAGTACTTCTGAATCAAAGGGTTTGGTGATATAATCATCGGCCCCGGTTCTGAATCCTTCCAGCATATCTTCTTTCAACGATTTAGCTGTCAGAAAGATAAAAGGCACCTTGCTGTTGATTTTCTTGATCTCTTTGGCAAGTGTGAACCCGTCCATTTCGGGCATCATGACATCCAGGATGCAGATATCAAATGATTCAGATTGGAATCCGGATAATCCCTGCTTCCCGTCAGTTTTCAATACAACATCAAAATCATTTAATTCCAGGTATGACTTCATAATAGAGCCAAAATTCGGATCATCCTCAACCAGCAATATTTTTATTTTTTGGTTCATACATGCTTCAGGTTTAAATAATTTGATTGGTTGTCTTAGTTAAAATGTCTCATTGGGATATGGTATTGTTTAGGATGAGATACCATGTCCGCCGGGTTCAGGGTCTTTATCACGTAAAGCAGGCAAGCTGATTTCAAACCTGCTGCCTTTTCCCAATTCACTCTGGATACTGATCTCCCCGTGGTGGGCCATCACAATAGCTTTTACGTAACTAAGCCCTAGTCCAAATCCTTTGATATTGTGTATATTGCCAGATGTCACTCTGAAAAACTTGTCAAATACCTTTCGTTGTGCATCGTGACTCATGCCCATACCCCTGTCCTGGACTCCAAAGTAGAATCTCCCTGATCGGTGAAAGGAGTAAATTTCAATTTCCGGTTTTATGATCGAGTATTTGTTGGCATTATCCAACAGGTTGAGCAGTACATTGCGCATATGATCCTCGTCAACCAGCACAAGTGCATTGTCAGCCTCCAGTCGGGTAGTGATCAGGCCTTCGCGTTTTTCGATCTGCAGGCGGTAATGTGAGACAACTTTCTCAATCAGGTTATTCATATCAATCAGCACTGGTCTCAGACTGAAATCCCTGCTGTCGAGCAAGGCCATCTGTAAAACCTGCTCAACACGTGTATTCATGCGGTTATTTTCCTCCTTAATGATCCGAGTGAAATTTCTGATTGTGTCGGGTTCGGAGATCACCCGTGAATTGGTAATTGAATCAGCCGCGATAGAGATAGTTGCGATCGGGGTTTTAAATTCATGTGTCATGTTGTTGATGAAGTCGGTTTTGATATCGGATATTTTCTTTTGCCGTATCATAACAACAATGCTGGCGCCCGATGATAAAACAATGATCAGTGTAAACAGGATGGAGCCGATCAGCAATAATGACAGTGATTTGAGCACGTGCGTATTTTGTCCTGGAAAAAATACAAGAAGCAAGTCGGGCTTTTGAAAGAGATCATTCGGGAACAGGGTTACCCGGTGACCGGTTTGTTCATAATCACGTTTAAATCCTGTTGAGCGGATAGGCAGTCGATTGGTGTCATTGGATGGCGAGAATACGGCAAATTCGAAGGGCAGGTCAATTCCCTTGTCGGTAAAAGATTTGCTAAGTGACGCCTGCAGGCTCTTTTTATTGATCCGTTGCTGGATTGGTGCAGGTTTGGTCTCTATGGCAATGGCCATTTCCTTAATAAAATCCTGAATCTTCTTTGCCTTGATATCTAATTTCTGAATGTTGTTTTCCCTATTTGCTTTTCTGTTGACCTCCTTGATTTTTGTGTGCTGAGGTCTTGGGCGGATAAACTGGGGAACCACGTATTTGATCGTTGGAGAGCCATGGATGTCTGTTTCAATAATAATTTCTCCCTCCTCCATTGCTTCACGGGCTGCAAGTCGCTCCCTTTGCATGATCTCTGCTTCACGGGCGTTCATGTTCATCAGGGAATCGATTCGGGTAAGCTGATCATTCCATTCAAAATTAAATGCATCCAATTCTGTTACTGGCATTTCCTGGAAGAGCTGCTCTGAGGTTATGGTCACAGAATCGATGCCTTGCTGGACGGGGATAACATTATACTGGTAGGAATAATGTATGACCCCGGTTGGTGCATTACGTGGCTGGCGATAGCGGTGTGATGCAGGGGTAGGGGGGGGTGGCGGGGTGTTTTTCCTGGGAGCAACAGGCATCTCATTTAGGGCCAGAAGGGAGTCAAGTCTTTCCTTTATGACCAGGGTCGTATCCTTGGAAAAAGCCTGTACGATCCTCATAATGCTGTCACCTTCAAAATTCCGGCTGATAAAATGCATGTTTTCCCGGGTTTCCATTTTGTTGACAACACCTCCCAGGGCATCATTTACACTACGTTCAAATTGCGCCTCCTTTACCTGAAACGCATTCCGGATCCAGAAAAACTGGACCATTATTATCCCGAGTAATGAAATACAGATACTTACGATGAGAATGTAAATTGTCCGCTTGTTCATGATGCAAAAATAATGAAAGCAAGAGGGTAAATGTCAAGATTAACTCTTCGTTAACCAACTTTAACGTTTTATTAACATTTTCAGGCACTTACTCGCTTTAGATTTGCATTCATAAACTTAACACCGTAGGCCCCCATGAAAAAGAACACAATCAATTTAAAATTTGCCCTGTTATTCGGAGCAGCTGTAATCCTGGCAATATTTGTTACGCGTCCGGGTCATGCACAGGATACCGGCAAGAAAGAATCCCACAAGAAAATCGTTTTAAAAATTGTCAGTGACGACAATGGTAAAACAACCATCATTGATACAACGATGGAAATTTCGGACTCAGCCATGATCGACTCAATAAAAAAGGAAATCGACAAGGTAATTGTTATAGGAAAGGGTGGAAAGCATGCCAGGATAAGGATGCACCAGATGCCGGAAGGATTTGATTATCAATTTGAACTTCCGCCAATTCCTGATTGCCAGATGCTTTTAGAGGATATTGAAGAGCTTGAGATGGACAAAATGGATATTGCCCGGGAAATGGAAAATTTCCATTGGGAACAAAGGGCTCCGCGCATGGAAAGGCGCATGCTCCGAATGGATAATCATAGGCAGACCCTGACCGATGTACTGGGCGACATACCTATGGACCGGGTTAAAAGTTATTCCATCAAGGATCGGAAGGATGGTAAGCGAATCATCATTGACCTGAACGATGCGCCGATGTTCGACAGGGAGAAGGATGTCATCATCATCCGGGAGCCAGCAAGGATGCATCGCCCAAAGAAGTCATCAGGCCGTAAAGTGAAGGTTTATATGAATCCGGAGGAGGATATCAGAATGGAAAAAGCACCTGAATCCCAGACACCACCCTCACCACCACCAGCATCAGAACCTCAAAAACAGAAATCAGAGACACCTAAGATATAAATCACCCTCGTTCTTTATACATACCATTGTTAGTAATGTGCGCTAAACTGCCGTCTGATTCACGGCAGTTTTTTTTTATGAAAACCTGAAAGGTTTTCGATAACAAACATGCTTAGATTTATGCTCTCAGGTTGTGATAAGGTTGAAATCGAAGCAGGACTGCTCAGCATCGCTCATAATCTAAAAAAATGGTCCTGCTGAGATCATTTCTTGTCAAATTTACCACCTGTTTTCCCTGGTGAATCACCAGTCACCGCAGGAGCGACCTTGACTGGGGCGATCTACGTTATAAAATCTAGACAAAACTGTGTGAATGACCCAGGCGTAGACGCGATGCGGTGACGAGGCAGCTCGGCCTGAGGGTAATAAAAAAAAAAGAGGACGACCTTTTGGGACGCCCTCTTTTTGAGCTAATGGCAGCAATTTTAGTATCTCTTGCGAGGTGTGTAGTGAGTATGAAGTAATTCGTGTGATTTATGTCCCAATGGCTTTTCGAGGAAATCTTTATAAATCTCAGCGATTTCAGGATTCTCATGCGACTTACGAACCGGCATTCCCATATCTTCTTCGTAAATGGCCATTTTGCGTTTGTTCCGGATTTCCTTGTTAGTTGGAATCGGCTGACCACCTCCGCCAAGGCAACCACCCGGACAAGCCATCACTTCAATGAAATGGTAATTGGCTTTTCCGTCCCTGACGTTCTGCATGACCGTTTTAGCATGGGCTAAGCCGTTTGCTACAGCACATTTCAGTTCAACGCCTTCAAGGAAGCTCCATTCAGGTAAAACTTTTTCAATTTTTATGCTGGCCTCGCGAACTTCGCCTTCTGTTCCGCGTACGGGCACAATGTTCAATCCATCGAATGGGACTTCACGTCCAGTCACAACTTCATAGGCTGTTCGCAATGCGGCTTCCATTACACCTCCGGTTGACCCGAAGATTACAGCGGCTCCTGATGATGATCCCATGAAGCTATCAAATTTTTCTTCTGGTAACTCTTCAAAATCCAACCCGGCCTGTTTGATCATGATCCCGAGTTCACGGGTAGTAAGCACGTAGTCTACATCTTTATATCCACTTGAGCGCATTTCGGGGCGGTTGGCTTCGAATTTTTTTGCGGTACAAGGCATGATGGAGACCGAAACAACATTCTTCGGGTCCAGCTTACGTTTTTGGGTATAGTAGGTCTTTGCCAAAGCGCCGAACATTTGTTGCGGTGATTTGCATGTTGACAGGTTTGGCAGGTATTCCGGGAAGGTGTGCTCAATAAATTTGATCCAGCCGGGAGAACATGATGTCGCCATTGGTAAAGCCACCGTAGGATCTTTATCAACAAGGGCCCTCTTCAGGCGAGACAACAACTCGTGTCCTTCTTCAATTATGGTAAGGTCGGCAGTAAAATCGGTATCCAGCACGGAATCGAAGCCCAGTCGCCTGAGGGCCGCAACCATCTTGCCGGTGACGATTTTGCCTGTGGCCATGCCAAGCGCTTCGCCGAGCGCGACGCGAACTGCAGGCGCTGTTTGAACAACAACGTGCTTGTTCGGGTCGTAAATGGCGTCCCATACCTGGTCGATGTAGTTGCGCTCGATGAGTGCACCGGTCGGACACCGGTTCACGCATTGTCCGCAGTTTGTGCAAACCACCTCAAATAACGAATGTTCAAAGAAGGTAGATATCTTCATTTTGTTGCCTTTGTAAGCGACGCCCAATGCGGAGACACTTTGCAGCTCCTCACAGGTGCGTACGCAACGCTGGCAGCGGATACAGCGGCTGTCATCCTTGATGATGGCTGTATTGAACATATCGATGGTGTATTTTTTATCAGGGACCAGGTCAAGGAAAAGGTGGTCGCCGGTAAGCATCTGGGATGCGAGACCCTGGAGTTCGCAATTGCCATTTTTGTAACATTTTGTACAATCGGCATTGTGTTCTGACAGCAGCAGCTCAACAATATGTTTCCGGGCCATCCTTACTTTCATGCTGTTTGTATGGATTACCATACCTTCAGCCGCCGGTGTGGCACAAGAAGCGGGGAGGTTTTTTACTTTTTCCTGCTCAACTACACACACACGGCAGTTTCCGGCGACACACAGGTCTTCGTGGTAGCAGAGCGTAGGAATATGAATATTCAGGTTGCGGGCTGCTTCAAGGATGGTGGTGCCTTCATCAACTGTAACGTTGATACCATCTATCGTTAGATTAATATTTTTAGCCATAACTTGTTGTTCTAATTTCTTGTTAATACTGGATTAGTAAATCATTTCTTCCTTGAAATTGTTTACAATGGATGAAAATGAATTGGCTACGGATTGACCCAGGCCACATTTTGCGGTGATTTTCATGCTTTCGCTGAGTTTCATGAGCTGTTCAAGATAGACAGCTTTCTTTTCACCTTTTTTAACAGCTACGATGCCCTTGAGCAGTTGCTGGCAGCCGACCCGGCATGGTGTGCATTGACCGCAGGATTCTTCTTCGAAAAACTCGAGATAATTATGCAGCACATTGTACATGGAGCGAGAGCTGTTAAAGATCATCATGGAGCCTCCGGTGGGTACACCTTCAAATCCAATGACAGTATCTTTGAATTTTTTCCGTGGGACGCAGAATCCGGAAGCACCTCCAACTTGAACAGCCTTGGTATCGCCATCGCCGAATTCATCAACGAAGCGATCGAGGGACATGCCAAGCTCAAGTTCGTATATTCCCGGGATGGGGGTATCCCCTGAAACGGAGAATACTTTTGATCCGCGGGAATCGGTTGTGCCGAGTTTTTTGTATTGATCAGGGCCGAGGCGCATGATCATGAGGACATTCACAAAGGTTTCCACATTGTTGATCACGGTGGGTTTTTTCATAAAACCACTGGTGGTAGGGTAGGGAGGTTTGTTGCGTGGCTCACCGCGTCCGCCTTCCATTGATTCAAACAATGCACTCTCTTCGCCGCAGATATATGCTCCTGATCCCATGCGGATCTCGATAGTGAAATCAAGGCCAAGTTGTTTTGCATGTTCGTGGTACGAATCCAGCTCTTTCATTAACTCAGGAACCATGAATTTGTATTCGCCACGGAGGTACATCAAGCCTTTTTTTGCACCAATCACCCGTCCGCAAATAGCCATTCCTGAGAACACCTTGCGGGGTACCCGAAGTAGAATTTCACGGTCTTTGAAGGTGCCAGGTTCGCCTTCATCAGCATTACATACAACATATCTCTCATCACTCGGGGTTTCCGCAGTGAATTTCCATTTCATGGCGGTCGGGAAACCGGCACCACCGCGTCCGCGAAGGCCCGACTCCAAAATATCTTTCAGGATATCTTCGTTGGTCCGTTCCAGTGTACTGGCTAGAACCTTATACTTTTCGTTGGAATACTCCCCGAAGATTAAGTCAACTCTTTTAAGGGTTTGTTCTGACATGACTGTTTCTCCTATTTTCTTAAATGTTATTTATTGATGTATTCGCTGATAATATCATGCACTTTTTCAGTTGTGAGACCACTGTAGGGTGTATCATTGATCAGCATTGCCGGGCCTTCGTGACACCATCCAAGACAGTTTGTCTCAAGCAAAGTGAACTTTTTGTTTGTAGTGGTTTCTCCAACCTTGATCTTGAGCATGTCCTCCAATGCCTGGATGATGGTTTTCTTGCCATGCATATCACAGGTGATGGTTTTGCACACCCTGATAACATATTCGCCCCTGGGCTCCGTGTCAAGAAACGAATAAAAGGTTGCCGTGCCAAAAACCTGTGCAGCCGAAAGATCAAGTTCTTTGGCAATGTCTGTCATGCAGGTGTCGGACAGGTAATTGTTTTTTGCAACAACCCCCTGCAGAATAGGAAGCAAACTGGACCTTTCCCGTCCATATTTGTCAGCTAATTCCTGGATTAATGATTTGCAATCAGTCATAAAATATTTTTTAAATTGTTAATATATAGTGATTTAACTTCAATTCAAGGGTAATTGTGAAAATATTAACAAATTTTCGTGCAAATGTATCATTTTTCCTTGTTAATTAAATAACAAATAGTGCTGAATTACATGTTTTTTATTAATTTATACAAAATCTAAATTGATTTTTTGCCTCTGTGTGCCTGTTGGAGTATCATGGGCATTCATCATTTTCTTACATTTGCGGGGACAGGATAACAGGTATGAGCCATAACCGATATTTCATTCGTTTAGCCTATGATGGAAGTCAGTTTCACGGCTGGCAGCGGCAGCCGAACGGCATAACCATCCAGCAAATGCTGGAGGAGGCCATGTCGATGATGTTACGGTCGCCTATTCTGCTAACCGGAGCGGGCCGGACTGATACCGGTGTTCATGCGGATGAGTTTTTTGCACATTTCGATTTGGCGGAGCAATTGTCCAATTCTGAATGCGAAAAACTGGTTTTTCGCCTGAATGGATACCTTGGGGGGGCCATTGCCCTGTTTGAGATTTTGCCGGTGAAAGGGGATGCCCATGCCCGGTTCAGTGCGGTGTCGCGAACCTATCGCTATTGTATTTCAAGGGTGAAAAACCCATTTCGGGTAAATTACACGCACCATATATATGGTGAAATCGATCTTTTACGGATGAACCTGGGTGCCGAACTGATCATGGGTTATGATGATTTCACCTCCTTTTCGAAGGTGGATACCGACACGAAAACAAATATCTGCCGGATCAGTTTCGCACAGTGGGCAGAAGAGGGGAGGGAGCTTGTTTTTACCATTACGGCCGACCGTTTTCTGAGGAACATGGTTCGTGCAATAGTTGGAACGCTGTTGGAACTTGGAACAGGAAAAATTTCTCTGGATGACCTCAAGCGAATCATTGAAAGTAAAAACCGGTCGAATGCCGGAGATTCGGTCCCAGGCAAGGGACTTACCTTATACCGGATTGTATATCCTGAGGAAATTTTCCTGCAGTAGATAAAAGATTGTAGGGATGTATCTTCATCCTGGCAACATTGAAAAAGCAATCATGGTCCGATGCAGTGTGCATTGAAGTTTTTTTGATCGTTTTACTTACGATTGTCAATGGACCGATTATCAATTAATTTCATCCCTGCTGCTGCGATTGAGGCTGATGTTAAACCGAATTTTTCCATCAACTGCCTGGGATCTCCCGATTCGCCAAAACGGTCGGGCATGCCAATGAAGGCCATCGGAACTGGATGATGTTGCACTACAACTTCAGCAATCGCACTCCCAAGACCGGTATTAACCTGGTGCTCTTCTGCCGTGACTATCCTGCCAGTCTCCTTTGCGGCCTTTATGACGGCATCCTTGTCAATGGGTTTGATCGTATGCATATTGATCACCCGCGCCCTTATTCCCTGCGCTTCCAGCATCTCAGAGGCAAGTAACGCTTCCCAAACCATGTGACCGGTTGCAATGATCGTCAGATCGTTCCCATCCTGAAGCATTTGTGCCTTCCCAATTTCGAATCCCATGCTTTCAGTAGTAAAATCGGGCATTGGCTCACGCCCAAACCGGATATAAACGGGGCCATTGCAATGTTCGATTGCGGCCGTGGTTGCCAGTCTAGCCTGCGTTGCATCACAGGGTGACAGTACGGTCATATTGGGCAAAACGCGCATGATTCCCATATCTTCGAGTGCCTGGTGGGTGGCCCCATCAGGTCCTACTGAAACACCGGCATGGGCACCCCCGATGACCACGTGCAGATTATTGTAACACACCGACACCCTGATCTGGTCGGCAGCCCTAAGGGCGGCAAAGACTCCGTATGTTGAAAACACGGGTATCTTGCCTTCAAGAGCCAAACCCGCAGCGACTCCAATGCAATTCTGCTCGGCGATGCCCAGTGATATAAATCTTTCGGGAAGCGCATCAGCAAATAAATTGCAACCCACCGATGTGGTGATATCCGCACCAATACAAACAACGGCCGGATTGGTGAGTCCAGCCCGGAGCAGTCCCTCTCCGAACCCTGTTTTTGTGGCCTTGTTACCAAAATTGGTGTACCTGTTCATTCCTGATGTGAATCTGAGGGGTATACTTCGGGATGCAAATTTGAATCGGGAGATAAAACACTGGTGGTCTGCACACTGCCGGGTGATAGCATGCAGATCATCAATAAAATCATCAGGAGTATTACCGTTTTCATAAATTCGAGGCCATTTCGGGTGTGGGGATCTTCCCATGCCATCGGTAATCATTTTCTATTGAAGGGATTCCTTTACCCATGATTGTTTTTGCGATGATCACAGTTGGTTTGTTTTCGGAAGTACCAGCTAACCGAATGGCCTGAATGATATCGTTAAAATCGTGGCCATCACAGGTAAGGACATTCCACCCAAAACTTTTCCATTTGTCAGCCAATGGTTCCAGATGCATAACCTTTTCGGTGCTTCCGTCAATCTGAAGTCCGTTCCGGTCAACAATGGCGGTGAGATTGTCCAGTTGATGATGCGATGCAGCCATGGCGGCTTCCCATATCGCGCCCTCCTGGAGTTCCCCATCCCCGTGAATACTGTATATCCTGTGATCCTGATGATCCATCCTGGCTGCCAGGGCCATTCCAACGGCAACAGAGAGTCCCTGGCCAAGCGATCCGGCTGACAGTTCAATGCCGGGTAATCCATGATCCCTGCCCGGATGTCCCTGGAGCCGGCTTCCCAATTTTCTCAATGTCAGCAACTCATCTACAGGAAAATAACCTGCATGGGCCAATGCAGCATAGAGAACCGGTGCAACATGACCAATTGACAAAATTAGCCGGTCCCTTTCTGCCCAGGCCGGATGAAGCGGATCATGTTTAAGTTCAGAAAAGTAAAGGGCTGTGAAGATGTCGGCAAGTCCTAGCGAACCGCCGAGGTGACCTGAACCGGCTTCAAGCAGCGACATGACCACCGATTTACGTATTTCGGCGGCAATACCAAGCAACCTGTTGTGAGCCTCAGCAGCAAGGATGTTCATAATCAGCGCATATCGATTACCTCAACATTGGGATGTTTTTTGGCGTCAAAGGTGAAATCGGCATTGGTAACAGGAGTATCCGTTATATAAGTCTTGATCTTATAGGTGAATGTATTTCCGCTTTTATCGTACAGCGTAAAACTCCTGACCTGTTTTTTAACCTTATCAATTCCCAGAATGGCTTTCGTGAAATTTTTACTGGTATTTGGAATTAATTCAACTGCTTCAGCTGCCGGATCAGCGCTTTTGATAATTTTTGATTTATAATTCGCATTGTAGGAGGTCAGCAGTTTTGAAGGGGTGAGTGCATCGTCCTTATTTTCCAGTGCATTGATCTGTACTTCATTGGATTCGGTGATGTAGGTCCAGATGGTTTTCCCGTCGCAAATCACGGTTTGCCCTGCGGCCGACATCTTGTATTTGTCCCCTGAGATCAGCAGGGTGCCTGTTTTTTCTTCATTGATCCCTGCTTTGGTATTTTCCATCTTATACGAAAAATCGACTTTAATTGATTTATATGCCTTTGCTTTTGCACTTACTTCATCAAGCAGGGCGATGGCTTTGGCATCTTTGGCTTGTCCAAACCCCATTATTGAAATCAAAACGAACAGGCTGGTTAACGATGATATTATTTTCATTTTTCAAATGTTATTTTTGTCCTAAAAGTGAAAGATATTCTTCGAGTGAGGTAAGATCTTTATAACGAACATCTCTTGCTTTACTACCTTCAAAGGGGCCAACGATGCCGGCACCTTCGAGCTGGTCGATGATGCGGCCGGCACGGTTGTAACCAAGTTTAAGCTTGCGCTGGATCAAAGATGTGGATCCGTGCTGATGCTGTACCACCAGCCTGGCTGCTTCGCCAAAGAACTCATCTTTGTCATTTGCATTGAATTCCTTGGATGAAGAACCGCTTTCCTCATCATAATATTCAGGCAATGCAAATGCTTCCGGGTATCCCCGCTGTGATCCGATGAATTCGGTCACCTTATCGATCTCAGGGGTGTCAACAAATGCGCATTGAAGTCTTATCAGGTCGCTGCCGGTTGAAAGCAGCATGTCGCCGCGGCCAATGAGCTGGTCGGCGCCGGATGAGTCGAGAATGGTCCGTGAATCGATTTTAGAGATGACCCTGAAGGCGATCCGGGCCGGGAAGTTGGCTTTGATGGTCCCGGTAATGATATTGACGGAGGGCCGTTGGGTTGCAATGATAAGGTGTATGCCTGTTGCCCTGGCCAGCTGTGCCAATCGGGTAAGCGGGGTCTCAATTTCTCGGCCGGCTGTCATAATCAGGTCGGCAAATTCGTCAATCACGATCACGATATAGGGCAGGAACTGGTGCCCATCGTTCGGATTAAGTTTCCGGGTAAAGAATTTCTCATTGTATTCCTTGATGTTCCGGACCTGGGCATCGCGCAGCAGATCGTAACGGCTGTCCATCTCGATATTGAGTGAATTGAGGGTCCTGATCACCTTTTTGGTATCGGTGATAATGGCCTCTTCCGCGTCGGGTAGTTTGGCGAGAAAATGTCGTTCAATCTTGGTGTAGAGTGTCAATTCAACCTTCTTGGGATCTATCATTACAAACTTTACCTGGGATGGATGCTTTTTGTAAAGCAGTGAGGTAATAATTGTATTCAATCCCACCGATTTACCCTGCCCGGTAGCGCCGGCCATGAGCAGGTGCGGCATTTTCGCAAGATCGGCTATGAAGGTTTCATTGGAAATTGTTTTTCCAAGAACGAACGGTAACTCAAAGGGTGTTGTTTTGAATTTATCGGTAGCAAGCAGCGATTTAATCGATACGATTTCGGGATTCTGGTTGGGAACTTCGATGCCGATGGTTCCTTTTCCCGGGATGGGGGCAATAATACGGATGCCCATGGCTGCAAGGCTAAGTGCAATATCGTCTTCAAGGTTTTTAATCCTGGATATCCTGACCCCGGCCTCGGGTACGATTTCATATAAGGTGACGGCCGGGCCGATGGTTGCCTTGATCTTGGCGATTTTTATATCATAATTTGAAAGGGTCTGAACAATTTTATCCTTGTTGGCCTCCAGTTCCTCTTTCCTTACGTTGACAGCGTCGCCTCCGTAATCGCTCAGTAAATCGAGTGGCGGGTATTTGTAATTTGACAGATCGAGGGTGGGATCGTATCTTGTATCGATGGTTTGATGTTCGATTTTCCCGTTTCCGCCAATCTCCTCAACCGGTTTTTCAATCTGAAGTTCAATGCCGGAATGAGATTCATCGATTGGTTCGAAAACCGGCGGAACTTCCAGGTCGATTTCGGTCGGCAGAGGTTCAGCAGGTTCCTTCATGAAGTTGACCGGAACGGCAGATTGTTCCATGCTAATGGGGTCATTTACCTCTGCTGGAATGGCTTCAGCAGGCAGGGCTGCTTCATCGGCTTTTTCTTTCTTTTCTTTTGATTTAAACCAGCGGAAGGGGATGTTGAAGGAGAGGATCAGAAAACTGAGTATGGTAAATCCAAGCAGCATGGCCAAACCCGAAGTTCCGAGAAATTCGACTAGCCAAAGGTTCATCTGAAAGCCATAGACTCCCGTTAAGAGGTCATTGCCGGGAACCACCAGGCCAAGCATAACCGGGATCCAGATGATGCCAAAGAATCCATATTCCAGGGTTTTCCATACCGGAAAAATCTGAATGTGAAAAAATTGTTTCATCCCTGTATTAAACAGAATGATAACGAAACTGAAGGATGCAACGCCGAACCATTTAGAGATAAAAAGGTAACCGGTCAATGCACCGATCTTTCCCATCCAGTTTTCAACCGGGATTTTATTCTCGAAAAAACCATCCAGGGTAAAATGTTTGAAAACCGTATCGGTAAAACTAAAATCAGCCTGCCATGTTATGACGTAAGATGTAAACGAAAATAAAAGGAAAAACGAACTTAGGAGGAAAAACAGGCCAAGCACTCTGTACCGGCGCTCCCGACGGGCAATATCGTGTTCCGAAAGGGGCTTCTTTTCTTTCGGGGCAGGTGTGGATTTAGGTTTTTTCTCGGGCGATTTCCTGCTTTTAGCCTCAACAGTAGGCAAGGGTTCACCAGGGAAAACATCTTCTCCAGTCTCTTCCTTAAACGTATTTGACCTTGGCTGATTGATTATCCGGGCCATGTGGTTTATTCATTACCGCCACCGAACTTGCTTTTTAACTCATCCTGCGTGGTAAGGACGTAATCGGTAGGGATTTCAAAATCTTTTGCAGGCAGACTCTTCTTTTCAATGGAAGTGGCTGTGAACTTCATATTAACCTCCCTGTTTTTGAGAAGGAATTCAAGTAATACCCCATCGATGTCTTTATACAGGGGATTATCAAAATTGGTCATTTTTGTTCCAAGCTCGCTCGAATAATAGACCTCGAAGGTGCTTTTAACTCCATCCTCATTCAAGGTTATGACAGCTTTTTTGCAGGTATACCCGGCAATTACCTTTGTTTCACTGGATAACTCCACCGTGGTGGTTCCACTTTGGGCCATCTCCTTTTCAATTTCGGCAGTTGTTTGCTTGATGGCATATTTCTGCCCCATCATGTTCAGTAGTGCTACTTTTGTCTTTTCGGCGTAGTCGGTGATTTCGACAGTATTCATGCCGCTCATCTGCAGATCGGTCCTTGACTTGGAACCTTTGATGGAGACGGTGAGAACTTTGGGGAACATGGCCAATTGGCTTTCTGAGAATTTATTATCGGGATAGGTGATTTTAAATGTAATGACACCCTCAAATGGTTTGCCGGCAGATGTGGAATATGTGCTGAAAAGTGCAACACACATTAGTAAACTTGTTACAAAAAGGAATTTTTTCATAATTTCTGATTTTAGAGTATGGTACAAAGTTACTTATTTTACGAATCGGAGCAGCTTGTTCCACCGGATTTTTCCATCGAACAATGATTTGTTTGGGGCCAGTGAGAGCCATACAAAAACAGCCTTACCCACCACATGATCCTGGGGAACGAATCCCCAGTAGCGCGAGTCGGCAGAGTTATGGCGGTTATCGCCCATCATCCAGAAGTAATCCATCTTGAAGGTGTATGATGTTGTCTCTTTTCCATTGATAAAAATTTTACCATTTTTAATATCAAGGGTATTTCCTTCAAAAACGGTAATGATCCTTTTGTAAAAGTTTATGTTTGATATATTTACGGGTACAGTAACGCCTTGTTTTGGCACCCACACTGGTCCGAAATTATCGACATTCCAGCGGTATAATGAGTCAAAAGGAAAAATATTCCTATCCCAGTTTCCTTTGGGCTCTACAACGGGTTCGATAGAGACGACATTGCTGTACAGCCTGAGTTTTTCAATCGACTCTTCCGAAAGGGTAAGTTCATAAGCGCCCTTGTTATCCGTTGCAATATTTTCGGTGATATCGAGTTTTTCGAAATTTTTCTGGTTGATCGGATCGCCGTTTGTCCTGACAATATATTTGAATTGTCTTTTTCCAGGGTTCTGTTCGGGTTTGCCATTGATGTATACCGTGCGGTCGATGATCTGTATCGTATCGCCGGCGATGCCGATGCAGCGTTTGATAAAGTTTTCGCGCTTATCCACAGGGCGGGCGATGATGTCGCCAAAGTATTGTTTATTGTTCCAGACGTAATCCCGCCCGTATTGCCTTACGAGCCGATAATAGCTGTCATTGCTTTGCAGTTTGGATGATAATGTGTCTCCGTCGGGGTAATTGAACACAACGACATCCATATTTTTCACTTTGGCCAATCCCGGGAAGCGGTAGTAGGGCAATTTGATCCATTCGAGGTATGACCTGGTATTTTCGGTAAGCGGAAGGGTATGGTGCACGAATGGAAATGCGAGCGGGGTATTGGGGACTTTGGGCCCGTAGCTCACTTTGCTTACAAAAAGATAATCGCCTACCAGCAAGGTTTTTTCCATTGAGGAGGTGGGAATCGTATAGGCTTCAATGAGGAAGATGCGGATGATACTGGCGGCTATAACGGCAAAAATAATTGCATCGACCCATTCCCGGGTGGCTGATTTGTGGACAGGCGGCAGTTTGGTGGGATCGGTATATTGTTCTTTTGCGGTAAATGCAAGGTAGGGAAGATAAAAGAAAGGGAGGAGGGCTCCCAATGCATGATCCAGGAGGCCATTTTTGCGGAAGCACTTCAGCAGCTCAACGATCATCAGCAGGATAACAAACACATTGATGAATGGAATGAGCAGGAAAATGTACCACCAGATTGGTTTTTTGATGATCTGGAGCCAGATGTACCAGTTGTAAAACGGGATCAGGGTTTTCCATCCTTTTTCTCCTGCTTTTTCAAAGATTCCCCATAACCCGATCATGGAGAGGATGAATAAAAGGAAGGTAATAATGAGGTAGAGATTCATAATCAGCAGTTAATTTTAATAATCAACGTAAAAACAACGATTTTCTTATTCTTCCTTGGTGAAAAGTTGAGAATCAATCAGGTTTTTCATATCGAAGAATCCTCTCCGGCCTGCAATCCATTCTGCGGCAAGGATCGCTCCCATGGCAAATCCCCTCCGGCTTTTGGCCGTATGGATGATTTCGATACTGTCATCTTCAGATTCATATCTTACAACATGGGTACCCGGGACGTTATCAGTTCTATAGGATTTGATCCCAAGTTCCTCCGGGTTTTCAACAGTCTCCTTCACCCACTTTTCCTTTCGTTCGCTCCTCCGGATGATATCGTTGGCAAGGACAATGGCTGTTCCGCTCGGTGCATCCTGTTTGTGAATATGATGGGTTTCTTCGATTGAAATGGTGTAGTTCTCCCATTTCGACATCAGGTTGGCAAGGTAACGGTTAAGGTCAAAAAACAGGTTCACCCCGATGCTGTAGTTTGGTGAAAAGAAAAGGCTTTGTTTGCGTTCAAGGCAATCCTGGCGAACCTTGTCGAGGTCGTCGAGCCAACCCGTTGTACCAACCACAATCGGCACATTGGCATCAAAGCAATGATAAATATTCTCAACGATGCTGACCGGTGTCGAAAAATCGATGGCCACTTCCACCGCTGGCAATTGTTCGCCATCTGTTTCCCAGTCTTCAAGGCTATCCAGTATCAATACCACTTCATGGCCTCTTTTGATTGCCAGTTTCTCAATTTCCTGGCCCATTTTTCCATACCCCAGTAAGGCGATTTTCATAGTGTGATAATTGTGATGTTAATTAAAAGTGCAGGCTGAGTTTCAATCCGGCTGCGGGTTTATAATTTACCTGGGTGGGCAGCAAAGCAGGCTCCATCTTCATGGTTAGATTATCAGTGATATTAAAAGTATACAAATGCGCATCGACTGTGGCATCCAGGATGTTGACTGCATACCAAAGCGCTGTAATAAGAATGCTGATCTCCAGGTTTCTTCGATAATATTCACGTGCCGAAATCAATTCTTCAGGGGAGTAACGCTGAACCAGGTAGGCATATGACCCGTTCGTACTCCCGTTGGTTGATTCGATATAGGCACACTTGTAGTTTAAATATTCATCTGTGTTGGTGTAGATAAAGTAGGTCATGATTCCGAATCCGGCATATATTACAGGAATTTTCCAGTATTTTTTATTATACAATTGCCCAAGTCCTGGAAGGCATGTCGACATCAAGGTTGCCCTGGTCGGGGAATGCTCTTTTGAACGAATGGAATCGGGTAATTCAACAAATGTTGTATCGGTTTGTGAAAAGGCATTTGTTGCAGGGTAAATCATGATAAGGATAAAAAGCAGGGATGATAGGCATGGCTTCATTAGGAATCAATTTTGGAAATGATCCTGTCGAAATCCTCATTTGATTTAAAAGTTATTTTTATAGTGCCTGCACCTTTCCGGTTAACAGTAAGTTCAACATCCGACTGGAGTTTCTGGTGCAGGGATGTTCGTGCTTTCTCAAATTTACCCGGCAGGAGGTTAATGCGAGGCACCTGATGGCCGGCTTTTTCCTTTCCGATATTCCGGACGGACTCCTCCACCTCGCGGACCGATAATTTTCGTTCAAGGATTTTCTTGAGGGTTACCAGTTGTGTTTTTTCATCTTCAACGCTGATAAGGGCCCGTGCATGTCCCATGGTAATGAGGTTATCCCTTACAGCAACCTGGATTTCGGTGGGAAGTTTGAGCAGGCGGATATAATTGGAGACTGTGGACCGATCCTTACCAACCTTCTGGCTTAATTCTTCCTGTTTGATCCGGCATTCTTCAAGCAACCGCTGGAAACTGATGGCAATCTCAAGCGGATTGAGCTCTTCGCGCTGGATATTTTCCACGAGCGCCATTTCAAGCATCTGTTCGTCGTTGGCTATTCTTACATAGGCGGGCACTTCGGTGATCCCGATCAGTTTTGAAGCTTTGAGGCGGCGTTCTCCGGCAATAAGCTGGTAACGTTCATGCCCGATCTTGCGTAGTGTAAGAGGCTGAATGATACCATGTTCCTGAATGGATGCGGCAAGTTCCCTGAGTTCTGTTTCATTGAACTGGGCGCGGGGTTGAAAAGGGTTCGGTTCGATTTGCCCAATCTGCACCAATGCGACAGTCCCTGACATATAAGCGCCTGAGATTTCCTTATGGGAATTTTCCGATTCGGAGTTTTCAAGCAGTGCACTAAGGCCTCTTCCAAGGGCTTTCTTTTTTCCGTGACTATCAGACATTGATCTCTTTTTCAGCGTTTGTCAACTTGGTTAGGTCATTTTTCTGCAGAATCTCCCTTGCCAGGTTTAAATAATTAATGGACCCCGAACTGTTGATATCATGCATCATAATGGTGAGGCCGAAGCTGGGTGCTTCGCCCAGTTTCGTATTGCGGTTTATGATCGTTCTGAAGACCATTTGCTGAAAATGGGTTTTAACCTCTTCAACAACCTGTTTTGCCAGGCTCAGCCGGTTATCATACATGGTCAGGAGGATCCCTTCAATATCAAGTGCAGGGTTCAACCTCGTCTGGACGATTTTTATGGTATTAAGCAATTTTCCCAGACCTTCCAGGGCGAAATATTCGCATTGCACCGGGATGATCACTGAATCGGCCGCGGTCAGGGAGTTTACCGTGATCAAACCAAGCGACGGGGAGCAATCGATGATAATGAAATCATAGTCATCTTTGATCCGGGCGATCACTTTGCGCATCATTTTTTCCCGATTTGGGAGATTGATCATCTCAATTTCGGCGCCGACAAGGTCGATGTGGGCTGGCAGAAGATCAAGAAATGGGGTGGTTGTATTCAGGATGATATTCCTTGGATCAACATCATCAATGATGCATTCATAGATGCTTGTTTTAATGTTGCGGGGATCGAACCCAACCCCGGATGTGGCATTGGCCTGCGGATCGGCATCAATGATCAGTGTTTTGTGCTCCAGGACAGCTAAACCTGCAGCCAGGTTAATGGCTGTGGTAGTTTTCCCGACCCCTCCCTTTTGATTTGCAATTGCAATTACTTTACCCATGAGGTATTTTAAACAAGTTCACAAAATTACATCGAAATAGCAACACCCGGCACAATGTTGAAAAGTTTTGAAAACAAACAAGCCATCCGGTCGGACGGATTGAAGGAAATATTTTTCCGGGGATTTAGTGATGATCTGAATCAGATGTCAGGTCCTCAAATTCGATCGTCCGAGGAACCGGTCTCAACCCTCCAACCTCGCTTTCAACCACCGATTCCGTCTCCCCTTCAGGACGGTCAGGCGCTTTCCCGGTGCGGATGAACTCGATAACGTCACTTAAGCCGTTCGAAAATTTATCAAAATCTTCCTTGTATAGAAAGAGCTTGTGTTTTTCATAAAAAAACTTGCCCTGCTCATTATTGAATCGCCTTTTACTCTCAGTGATCGTGATATAATGCTCTTCTCCAACGGTGGCTTTTACATCAAAAAAATAGGTTCGTTTGCCAGCACGAACAGCGCGTGAAAAAATTTCTCCCCGTTCCCTGTCCTTATTTTCATTTTCTTCCATTCTGCAGTCTGGTTTAGATTAGTACATCGACATCGGTCAATTCAGCGAACGCAAAAATAAAAATATTATTTGAAAACAAAATTTTATTTCTTAATTCCGTAGATTTGCAGCCTCAATCAGGGAATCTCAATCTAGTTCTTTTTCATAAATTGAATATGCTGGGCAGACGACATTATCGCATCAAAGTACTACAGGCGTTGTATGCCTATTTTCAGGGTGGTGAATCGCGGATAGAAATTGCTGAAAAGCATCTTTTGCACAGCATCGACAAGGTATATGAACTCTATTACCTGCAATTGTCATTTCTGCTCGAAGTTATTCATTTCTACCGATTCAGGATGGAGGAATCGAAGACGAAATTTTTTCCGACCCCCGAGGAGGTAAATCCAAGTTATAAATTATCTGAAAACAGGCTTGTTCTGCAGTTGCAGCAAAACCGCGATCTCAGCGACAAGATCGTCAAATATAAAATCTCATGGACCGAGGAACAGGAGATGGTCCGAAAGGTTTATCAGAAACTAAAGGCCAGTAAGGACCTCGCTGATTACCTAAATTCAGGCGAGAGCTCATATCGCGAAGATCAGGATTTTCTGGAACGGTTGTTCAGGAAATTCGTGGCTAAATCACCGGATTTGCAATATTATTTTGAAGAACGCAGCATCTATTGGTATGATGATTTTGATGTCGCGGCAGTTTTTGTTCTGAAAACCATCAAGCTGATGACTGAACAACTGGGTGAGCGTGAATCGCTTACCTCCCTTTTTAACAGGGATCAGGATGATAATCCGGCGGAGGATCGCAAATTTATTCTTGATTTATTTCGCAAAACCATCATCAGCAGCGAGGATTCGGATAAACTGATAGATGATCGTACACGCAACTGGGAATTGGATCGCATCGCGCTTACCGATATTCTCCTTATTAAAATGGCGCTTACAGAGCTGACTGCCTTTTCACAGATCCCGGTGAAGGTGACCATGAATGAATACATCGAAATTTCGAAACAGTTCAGCTCGCAAAAAAGTAAGTTGTTCATAAACGGGATCCTCGATAAACTGGTAATGGATCTGACTGAAGAAAAAAAGATCCGGAAAACAGGCAGGGGCCTGATGACATAATTGAATAATCTGGAAAATATTTTTAATGGATTAACGTTTGCAATAGCACTAACCAACAATCACACTGTGCACAATATACTACGCAATTTTCTTTTGGTCCTTGTATTCAGCTGTTTGTATTCCTTTCAGGTTAACGCACAGATCGGCGTATTCGGAACCTATAAATTCCTTGGTTACACGAATTCTGCTCGTATTGCAGGAATGGGTGGCAATTTCCTCGCCATCAATGACAATGATATTACACTGACCCAGGCAAACCCCTCCCTGATTACGCCTGCCATGAGTAATAATCTTGCCCTGAGTTACGTGAACAGCCCGGGTGGCATTAATTATGGTTTCGTGATGTATTCCTACAATTTCACGAAAGTTGGCAGTTTTGTCGGAAGTTTACAGTTTATAAATTATGGAAAATTTACCGGAGCTGATCCTGCGGGAAACCTTACAGGTGATTTTTCTGCTTCAGAATATGCGTTAAATGTTGGCTGGGGGCGTCAATTATCACCCCTGTTCTCCATCGGTGCCAATGGGAAACTGATTTATTCCCAGCTTGAGTCGTATCGTTCTTTTGGTATTGCCGTGGATGTGGCAGGTACCTATAATTCTAAGGATCAATCATTCACAGCTTCTCTGATCGGCCGAAATATCGGTACCCAGATCGTGCCTTTTGTGGCAGGCCAGTACGAACCCCTGCCATTCGAACTCCAGATCGGGTTATCCCAGAAGCTCAAGCATATTCCCCTGCGCTTCTCGCAATTATTGACGAACCTGCAGCGCTGGGACCTGACCTATCTTGATGAGAGCGACCCCGACAATACGCCGGATCCGATCACCGGTGAGGTTGAAGAACAAACCGGCATTGGAAAATTTGCCGATGGCCTTATGCGCCATATTGTACTGGGCGCTGAAATTACCATTGCAAAAGCCTTTTCGGTAAGGGTTGGATACAACTACCAGCGCCGTCAGGAGTTAAAGCTATATGATAAGGCCGGACTCACCGGATTTTCTATTGGAGCAGGACTTCGGGTGAAAATGTTCAATCTGAGTTATACACGTGGCTC
>Ga0074195_1001536_pt1 | contig 31687 bp, 29 predicted proteins | sample EPASupsiteHSE623_FD_64525 | JGI IMG/M metagenome (GOLD analysis project Ga0074195, IMG submission 64525) | Bioremediated contaminated groundwater from EPA Superfund site, New Mexico - Sample HSE6-23 | ecosystem: Environmental > Aquatic > Deep subsurface > Groundwater > Contaminated ... | reverse complement strand
ATTTTAAGCGCCTGATCGTAGTCCTCGATGGCCTTTTGAGGCTCACCCATATCGGAGTAGGCATTGCCAATGTTGCCCAGGCGGTTTCCTTCGCCCCTCATGTCCCCGATCTCTCGGGCGATTTTAAGCGCCAGTTCGCAGTACTCGATAGCCTTTCGAGGCTTGCCCAAATGAGAATAAGCTAGGCCAAGGTTACCCTGGCTGTTCCCTTCGCTTCTCCGATCCCCAATCTCACGAGAAATTTTGAGTGCCAGCTCGTAGTACTCGATGGCCTTTCGAGAATCGCCCAGATGAGAGTAGGCTAGGCCAAGGTTACCCAAGTCGGCTTCTTCGCCCCTTCGATCCCCAATCTCACGAGAAATTTTGAGCGCCAGCTCGTAGTACTCGATGGCCTTTCGAGAATCGCCCAGATGAGAGTAGGCATTACCAAGATTGCCCTGGCTGTATCCTTCGCTCCTCATATCCCCGATCTCGCGAGAAATTTTGAGTGCCAGCTCGTAGTACTCGATGGCCTTTCGAGAATCGCCCAGATGAGAGTAGGCATTACCAAGGTTGCCCAAACGTTTTCCTTCGCCCCTCATGTCCCCAATCTCACGAGAAATTTTGAGTGCCAGCTCGTAGTACTCGATGGCCTTTCGAGGCTCGCTCAGATCCGAGTAGGCATTGCCAAGATTGCCCAGATGGATGCCTTCCATTGCCTTATCCTTTGATATCCTCGATGCCTGCAAGCCTGCTTCCAGCCACGGTATCCGTTCTTTTGGCAGGAGGCGCAGATTCAGCACATAAGCTCCACAGCTTGGAAATGTCTTGCACAGGCCAATTGCGAATGCATTTGTATCCATGTTCCTTTCAGCCCAGGATTGGCCTGCAAGGATGTTCATCTTCTCCAGATCGAATAGTATCAGTCCCGCCAAAGAGTTCACTTTGTCTTGCATGAAGATTTGATTCGCTATTGATAGAACATTATGATAATGCTCTGAATGATGCTGTTGAGCCTGATTTAGATCTTTGCAGTCCAGTCGTGAATCGGCAAAATCCCGCGCCAGATCGTGCAGCTTGAACCGTCCGCCTTCGCCCGCAGCAGAGGGCAGGAAATCCACCAGGCTCCACTTCACCAGCTCGCCCAGCGCTTCTTCTGCTACATCGTTTTGCATTTCCCAGACCGACGCTGCTCCTGCCAGATCAAAGTCTGCAGGAAATACAGAGAGAAGAGACCACCGTCGTTGCATCTCCGAGGTGAGAAGCTGGTAGCTCAACGTGAAGGACGCCTCCACCAGCTCCAGGCGCTTTCTGGCGTCATCCAGCCTTTTGATATAGCTGGCCACGCTCATGTTCCGCCTCTCCTTCAGGGCATAGGCAGCATTTCGGAGCGCCAGTGGCAGGCAGCCGCACAGCCCGGCCAGCTCTCCGGCGTGCTCGCCGATGCGCTCACAGATCGACAGAAGGAGATCCTTGGCGTCATCCCGGGGCAGGACATTCAGGTCCAGCTCTTTCAATCCCGCCAGAGCAAACTTATTTCGTGAGGTGATGAGCAGAGCCGAGCCTGCGGGAGGAACGAGCTGTTCCACCTGCGCCCGGTCGGCGGCGTTGTCGAGCAGGATCATGGCTTTTTTTCCGGAGAGCACAGAGCGATAAAGCCCGCTCAGGCCGTTTTGATCCGTCGGAAGCTTGACGTCAAGTCCCAGATAGGAATGAATGATATGAGCCATTGCCTCCTCTGGCTTGAGTGGATTCTTGCTCGTTCCCTGCATTTTCAAAAAGAGCTGGCCATCAGGAAAATGATCCTTGAGCCGATCTGCTAGGACCAATGCCAATGCAGTCTTGCCCACTCCGCCCATGCCCCGCAGGCCTGTGATGGTCGCCCCTCGATCGAACCAATTGAGAAGATCACGAAGATCATCATCGCGTCCCTTAAAATCGGTTGGAGGTTGAGGGATCTGCTTGGGCGGAATTGGTCGTGCATGCGATTCAGACCCTAGCACAACCTTATCGGCTTTACCGATGATTGTCTGATTGCCAAGCACTGTTTGGCCTTGAAAGTCAAAACCGGGATCGTTTGTCATTTTCCTTTGTCTCGGATGCCATCGCCAATGTTAACAGCACCGTGAACTGTGTCGATTACCGTTTGATTTCCGTGAACAGTTTGCCCGCTGAAATTATTGATTTGGACGGTGCAATTCTTTTTTGTTTCATTGACCAGTCTGCAGATCACCTCAGCAAAATCATGATCTGATTGCATCTTTTCCGCCAGGATTCCGCTGAGCATTTCGATGCGTTCATCTGATTCGGGCATCTCTTTTGCGCGGACTAAAGTCTGCTCTGCATAAGGGTCACCCTTGAATTTGCCTGATACTGCCCGGAGTAGCTCCGCGGCCTTTCCGGCTAGCCGATCCCCTGCGGTTTTTGAGAATGCTTCAGCTCCTTTAGCCACAAAAGGAGCAGCAATTGCGGCAACGCTGGCAAGGTCCATTGGCATGACATCCCCCGAAATATCGATTGAGCTATCCGGCTTTCAACTGATAAATCTTCCTGTCATTGTTGATTCTTCTGGGGGCTAGTCGCCAAAAGGAACAAATACTTTTAGGACCCTGCAAAGTCTGATCACCGCCTGGCCTATGCTAAAGAAGCTTTCTGCCAAGAAAGAGCAGCCTGTCGAGAGGGAGCTAATAGGCTCAACGACCTTCGCTTAGAGATGAGATAGTAATAATTATATGCAGCAAGAAAATATAAGCATGAGCCATCGGCCAGGAGGAATGAGAAAAATATGATCGTCTCCCGACTAATCTTGAAAAACTGGAGGAACTTCCAGGCTGTGGATGTCACTCTCCAGGATCGAGTATTCCTGGTGGGGCCGAATGCATCCGGCAAGTCTAACCTTCTGGATGCCTTTCGCTTCCTGCGAGACGTTGCAAAGGACGGCGGCGGTCTTCAAAAGGCAGTGGCCGACCGGGGACGCCTCCCCAAGATCCGGTGCCTCTCAGCACGAAGAAGCTCAAATGTAGAGATAGAGATCCATTTGGCCGAATCGTCTCTTGAGCCGACAAAGTGGAAATATGCCATTGGCATCACCCAGGAGATCGGAGGGAAGCGTCGTCCTATTCTGGTCTACGAAAAGGTCTGGTCAGGTGAAGAGCTGATTTTAAACAGGCCCGATGAGCAGGATAATCAAGATGCTCAGCGCCTCACTCAAACACATCTTGAGCAGATTAACTCGAATATGCTCTTCAGAGAGATCGTCACTTTCTTGACCTCAATCCAGTACATGCACCTTGTGCCCCAGCTTCTTCGATATCCAGACTCATTCCCAGGTCAAGAAATACCCGGAGACCCCTTTGGCAAGAGGTTCCTGGAAAACATAGCCAAAACAAGCGATAAAACCAGAAGTTCCCGGCTGAAGAAAATAGAGAGCGCACTTCACGAGGTCGTGCCTCAGCTCAAAGAGCTATCTTTCATCAAAGACGAAACCGGCGCCCCCCATCTGGAAGCCGTCTATAAGCATTGGCGGCCAAAAGCTGGAAAGCAACGAGAGGATCAGTTCTCTGACGGCACTCTTCGATTAATTGCTCTTCTCTGGTCGCTGCAGGATGGAAAGTCGCTTATTCTTCTGGAAGAGCCTGAGCTTTCACTTAATGCGGGGATTGTAAGCAAGCTTGCACCCATGATCTCAAGGCTGCAAAGGCAGACAAAGAGACAAGTCATTTTAAGCACTCACAGCCCGGATCTTCTCTCCGATAAAGGAATTGGTGGCGAGGAGGTGTTAATTCTTAGACCTGGGCCAGAGGGAACAGAAGTTCAAGTTGCCTCCTCCAAGGAAGAGATCAACGACCTTCTGGAAGGCGGCCTGAGCATAGCTGATGCCGTTCTTCCGACCACTAACCCTCAAACGGCCTTGAGTTCGTGGGGCATCTGAATTGTTCACAGAAATACCCATCAATTTGGCATACGAAGACGATCTCAGCCTTGAAATTGTCCTTAGAATTCTTGAGAGCCCGGGCGTGATCTCATCAAACAAGCGCTTCTTAGCAGGAACTCTATTTCAAGGACGTGGCTTTGGGTATCTCAAGAGGAACATCAATGGATTCAATAAAGCTTCAAAAGGAATGCCGTATCTGATCCTTACTGATCTTGACGATGAAGAATGCGCTCCAATAATGGTCAGGGAATGGTTGCAGCAGACGAGAAATCCCAACCTAATTTTTCGCATAGCGGTACGTGAAGTAGAATCATGGGTGCTGGCAGATCGTCCAGGGTTCGCCAAATTTCTCGGCATCTCCCAGAAAAAAGTTCCAGTGAAACCAGATGAGCTGCCTGATCCAAAGGCACACTTGATCAATTTAGCAAGAGCCTCGAGAAAGCGAGCCATCCGAGATGATATCGTCCCTAAACAAGGGAGCACCGCAAAGCAGGGTCCTGCGTACAACGAACGTCTTGTTTCATTTGTCAAAGCTACATGGAATCCCTCAACTGCTCGTCAGTTTTCCCCAAGCCTGGAGAGAACGCTTAAGGCTATTGAAGCATTTGCGCCAATATGGCCTGCCTGATGAGAATGAACTGCGATCAAGAGCAATATTAAAAAATAAAAAAGAATTAAATTCTAAATCTTATCCAGCTTCTTGGCGACTTCGCCAAAGATTGCCTTTATGTCGCCCACGCCGAGCACTGTGGCGACGAGTCCCTTCTTGTTGTAGTAGTCGATGAGGGGCTGGGTCTGGGCGTGGTAGGCATTCAGCCGCTGCTTGACTGTGGCCTCAGTGTCGTCTGCCCTCTGGTACAGGTCTCCGCCGCAGGCATCGCACTTGCCCTCGACCTTGGGCTTGTTGAATGTGACGTGGTAGGTGGCGCCGCACTTGCACATCCGCCTACCAGTAACGCGCTTGACAAGCTCCGCATCGGGAACATCAATGTTCAGAACGACATCGATCTTCTGGCCGAGAGCCGGAAGGATCTTGTCCAGTGCCTCTGCCTGGGGCATTGTCCGGGGGAAGCCGTCCAGCATCCATCCGCCCTTGACGTCGTCCTTGGCCAGCCTGTCCTTGATGATATCAATGAGAAGCGCATCCGGAACCAGCTTGCCGGCGTCCATGAACTTCTTGGCCTCGACGCCGAGAGCCGTTCCGTTCCTGACATTCTCTCTCAGTATGTCTCCGGTGGAGACGTGCTTTACGTGGTACCTATCGACGATCATCTTGGCCTGTGTGCCCTTGCCGGATCCCGGTGGACCGATCAGAATAATATCCATTCCATATCCTCCTGTTCCCTTTGTCAGAGCAGCTATTGCCGCTTTTGAGCGCGTTGTGTTACAATCCCATACTTTAAAAAACCTTTTCTAGGTCACCCAAAAAGAGGAATCTTTGCGACCCTTCTGGCAATCAGGGACTTGTCTGTCCCGGTCATCACACAATCTCGCGCCAAATTTTATTAGATTACTAAATATTATTAAATTGTATTTGTGACTTCGTGCCTTTGTAGTGATCGTTTTTTGTTATTTTAGTATATAAACTTCTAAAACAGCGAAGAGCCAAGAACCAGAGCTACCACACCCATAGCCGCCCCGGAGAGCACAGGTATTCCGAAGTTGTCATCCAGCCCACGCCCCCGAACGATGATGGCCACCCCATCCACAAGAGCAGCCGCCGAGGCCCCAGCCAGGTAAACAGGCCAATCCAGCCCGGTAAAACGGCTGGAGAGAACTCCGATCATCAGACAGGCAGCAAACGTCGTAGCCAGAACAGGCAGCGGCTTGACGCGCCATCTTAACCCGCGGGCCCGCTCGGCAGTCTCGCTCCGCACGTCGCTGTTCTTCAAAATAGAGCCGGCGAGACCGCTGACAGTATCCCCAAGCGCCAGAAAAAGCATCGAGGTGACTGCAATCATGGTCGGAAAGACCAGAACCGTGAGAAGGCTTCCTGCCATGTAGTAGATGTACCCGGCCACGCGGTTCTTCTCATGATCCCGCACCTCAGGCAGCCGGATCCTGCCTTGGAGCCTCTGTGCCTCAATTATCAGGGATACGGCCAAAACAAGGGCTATGGCTGCTGCGGTAATAGTCCTGCCTAAAAATATAAGACAGAAGGGCACAGACAGGCCAGAGAGATGAATGGCCTTTCTTCGAATCTCCCGGACCAGCCTGGCACGCCAGTCAGCAACCAGCTCAGGCAAGATATGAACTCCTACACCTGCTCCGGTATCCAGCTCTTGCACCTATTCCTTCTTGACAGATGCCACCAGATCCCCGGCATCCTGGAACTTCAAGACACCTGAGAGCAGAGCAGAGAGCTTGTCTGCAATCTGCCAGCGCGCTACCTTGATCTGCTGCATGCTGTCGCGGTCCCGGATGGTCACTGTCCCTTGCTCGATCGTATCGTAGTCCACAGTGACCTCGAAGGGCGTGCCGATCTCATCGTTCCTCCTGTACCGCCGTCCGATGGACCCGGAGGTATCGTAATCAACGCGCATGCCGCGCGCCCGCAGCTCTTGCATGATGGCTTTAGCAGGATCGGTCAGCTCGATTCTGTCCATCAAAGGCAGCACAGCCACCTCAATTGGAGCCACAACAGGCTTGAGCCTCAGAACTGCTCTCGCCTCGCCATCCACCGCATCCTCATAGAATGAGTGGTCGAGAACTGTGTAGATGATTCGATCGATGCCAAATGAAGGCTCAATGACGTGGGGCACAACCTCCTCGCCTCGAATCTCCTCTTCAACGCTCTCGAAGGCCACTAGATTGGGCTCAATTTCTATGGCCTCTCCATCCACAACTACCCGGATCTTGTCGCCGCTGCGCCCTGCGAGCTCCTCGGCTGAAAGGGCCTTGAGGGCTTCGCCTACTGCCTTGGCGCGGGCCTTGAACCTTGGACCCAAGGCCTTGAAGTCCGGCTTGACGACCAGCTTCTTTCGCTTGATTGGGACCTCGTAGTGCACGAAGACGCTCAGGTTAACCCGGCTCACGGCCGTGTGGGCCTTCAGGTCATAATCCGTTCTGTCAGCCACGCCTACAATCTCAATCCAGCCCATCCGATCCAAGAAGACCTCGGCATCCCAGCAGTCTGCGGCATAATGAGCCATCTCATCTGCCTTATGCTGCCGGAAACGTAGCTTATCCGGGGCCACGCCTACAGCCAGGAGGAACTGGTAGGTGCGGGCCACGTAGTAGGCCAGAGCCTGGTGGGCCACAATGCCCCGCTCCACAGCTTCTCCGAAGGTCATCTCCTCCTCTACTCCCTTCTCCTGGGCCTCCTGCGAGTAGAACTTCATCCTGATGTCCGCGACCTCAGAGAAGCGGGGATGGCTCTTGTCCCTGGGATCGATGAAGATCTCAGCCTCGGCCTGAGTGAACTCCCGCAGTCGGATCACGCCCTGACGGGGCGAGATCTCATTTCTAAACGACTTGCCAATCTGCACAGCAGCAAAAGGCAAGGAATCGCGGAAGTAGCGAAGCAGTCGAGGAAAGTTGATGAACATGCCCTGCGCGGTCTCTGGGCGCAGATAGCCTGTCATCTTGTTTCCAGGCCCGATCATGGTCTTGAACATGAGGTTGAACTCATAAACCTCCGAGAGCTCTCCACCGCACTCCGGGCAGCCGATCTCATTGTCCATGATGCATTTGTAAATCTCCTCGTTGCTGAGTGCGTCGGGCACCTCAATGATGTGCTTGATGAGGTGATCTGCCCTGTAGACCTCCTTGCACTCCTTGCAGCTCGTGAGCGGATCGGAAAAGCCGCTCAAGTGCCCTGATGCCTGGTAAATCCCTTCCACACCGATGGTAGGAGCCTCGATCTCTGCAAAGCCTTCCGAGATGACAAAATACTGTCTCCAGATGTCCTCAATGCGCCTCTTCATCGGCGCGCCCAGTGGACCGTAATCATAAAAACCGGCTGCTCCGCCGTAAAGCTCAAAGGCGGGCCAGAGAAAGCCCCGCCTCCTGGCAAGCTCATTAACCTTTTCGTTCTTGTCCATGCCAATCCTCGTTATGAATTTAGAGCACCGTGGGTGATTTAATCTTTGTTATCTGAATCCACCTGTCCCGAAAACACTTTATAAATTAAAGAGCAAAGAGGATTGCAGGAGGCATTTGATGCATAAGCGATTGGCCCTTGTTTTTCTCCTGCTGGTCCTGCAGGTCTCATTAGCATTTGCTCAGAACATAATAGCACCGGAGAAGATCTCCTTAATTGGTCCCAAATTACAGGAAATGAGAACGAATTTGCCCAGTTCCGCATCGCCCAATTCCGCAGATCAACTGAATGATCAGGGTATCGTGCTCATGAACGAGGGACGATATGAAGAGGCGCTAGAATATTTTAATAATTCGCTAAAACTGAGTCCAAACGAATCGGTAACATGGTGCAACAAAGGCTCATCGCTTGCCATTCTTGGCAGGTACGATGCGGCGTTAGAATGCTTTGAAGAGGCCATCAAGCTCAACGCATCATACTCCATGGCCTGGTTCAACAAAGGCCTTACCCTCTTTAATCAGGGCAGATATAACGAGTCGGTCAAGGCCTATAACCAGGCGATAGAGCTTGACCCTAAATTCTCCAATGCATGGAATAATATTGCCTCCCCACTCATCGCTCTGAAGAGATATCAAGATGCTCTCAATTGCACTGAAAATGCCATCGACCTGGATCCCACATTGGCCGAAGCCTGGAGCAACAAAGGACTGGTGTACAACTACCTCGGACGGCCTGAAGAGGCGCTCAACTTCTTTGACAGGGCCATAGCAATGGACCCCCAATATGCTCCGGCCTTGAGCGACAAAGGAAATGCCCTGGCCACTCTAGAAAGATGGCAAGAAGCACTGGATGCCTACAACCAGTCTTTAGAGATAGATCCAGAACTCTCCGATGCCCTGGATGGAAAGAGCCTCGTTCTCGAGGCCATGGGCCGCGGAGGAGAGATCGAGGAACGTCTGAATGAAACTATCACTGAGACTGCAATCAATGAGACGATCAACGAAACGATAAATGATACCATAATTCCGGACTCAGCTTTCGCCCTGAACCTCAGGGGACTGATGCTGGCCCATTCAGGCGATTACGAAAGCTCTTTGCAGGCACTGGACAAAGCCATTGAAATAGAGCCTCAATCTCCTGAGCCGGTCTGCAGCAAATGCGTGGTCTTAGGGATGCTTCAAAGATACGACGAAGCCCTCATGTATTGCGATCAGGCCCTGCAGCTCGATCCCAGTAACGCAACAGCATGGCTGCAAAAAGGACTGATTCTGGGCAACATGAGCAACGACGAAGCTGCCATATTCTACTTTGATAGAGTGCTTCAGATGATTGACGATAGCGCCACTCGGGCATCAGCCTGGAATGGCAGGGGATTCTCACTCATCAGGCTCAACAAAATGGAAAACGCCCTGCAAAGCTTCGACAATGCCCTCATGCTGAACCCTGAGGACTCCGTTGCCTGGAGCGGAAAAGGACTGGTCTATGATGCCACCGGACGATTTGAGGATTCGCTGCAGGCTTGCGGCAGAGCCCTGGAGCTGGACCCTGAAAACGTCATGGCCTGGAACAACAATGGATTTGCTCTCTACAGCCTGGGCCGGTTTGACGAATCGATAGCTTGCTTTGACCATGCCCTTGATAGGTCACCAAACTCTACGGCGATCTGGCTGAATAAAGGTCGGGTCTTTGAAAAGATGGGCAAACACGATGAGGCAATCCAGTGCTACGAGAGAGCACTGGAGACCGATCCCAGCTATTCTCTGGCCTTGATGAACAGAGGCGGATCAATGAATGTCCTTGAAAGATCCGAAAAGGCACTTGAGAATCCGGTTAGAGCTGAGAGCCTGCTGGCCCGTCGGCCCGTGTCCCAGTGTGATCAAGATAAAACTCAACTCTATTGCTTTGACAAGGCCAAAGGAGCAATGCATCAAGACTCATGGACGATATTCTTTTTCTGAAAAGAGAAAAAGCCACTGCTCTCGGCGCTTTCAGCCAGCAGCCGAGAGCACCAAGAGCATCCCAAAGGCTAGAGTCACGCTGCAGAGGAGGATGACGTCTCCGTACTTGCTGCGCATCAACCCCTTCAGGCGAGATAGCATGCAGTTGGCTCCTTCATCACCATCCACCATATCTTGCCCTGAAACACCACTCACCCTTTGCATGTAACCTACTTGAGACGTATGCATTTAAGTAGCTATTTTTCACATTGGCGTTTTATAGGATATTAATACCATAATTTAGATCACCTGAATGATGTGTAGCCTTTATGTAGGAATTATTTGATAGAATTTTTCAGATTTATTAACAGCATGATGACAGAACAAAGCATGAGAAAGAAAAATCAAAACGAAGCGTTCATAGATCTCGAAAAATCAAAAATCGCCGCCAAACAGGAAAAGCGTTGAGAAGGAGTCAGAAAAAGGCCCCTGACCCCAGCTCGCGTTCATCACATACAAGCTCACTCGATCTTGACCTCTTTGCCCTTTCTTTTCTCCTTCTTGTCCAGCTCTAAAGTCAAGACGCCGTTCTTGTAGGAGGCCTTGGCGCTATCCGGGTCGATGGCAGAATCAAGGTAGATCATCTTGTAGAACTTGCGGTCGTCTTCGGTCTTGATCTCCACGCTGTCCTCAGCCACATCCAGCTTTACCTTGTCCTTGTCCACTCCAGGCAGCTCAACGAAGACCCTGAACCGATCCTTCTCGCTCATTACATCAACCAGCGGCTCACGGCCCTGGCTCGGCTCGATGCCCCGGTAAGAGGGTTTGATATTGCCGAATTCCTGAAAGACGGGTTCCTTTCCTGGCTCTGCGGTATAGCTGAAGCCGTAGACAAAGGGACCATACCTGCGAGATACTCCTCCAGGAGTCTCCTCCTCGCGCACGAAGGTCTGGAACTCCGCGGGCATGGATTCCTCAAACCTCTTAATCATGTCTTCGAAGGGCTCCTTAAACCAGTCCTCCTCGAACTTTTCCTTCTTCTCAAATGGGAACCCCTTTGTGAAGCTCTCGAATATGTCGAATATAGATGGATATCTCTTGTCCCACATTTCATCTCACCTTATAGTCACTTTTCATTACTAACCATAGGATAGTGATAGGATATAAATTTTTTGTCTGGACCGGAGGAGGACGCAGGAAACTTGCGCCAGGGGGTCCGATCTTCTGAAAGACGACACTGACCATTCGCGAGGGAGAATTTGTAGACGGACTGAAAAGGAATTTTAGGCAAAGAAGAATGCGAGATGAACGCTGCTACACAGCGCCCTCTCTGGAGGGACAGAGCCGCCGAATCGCGGCAGTCTCATCTCGCTTGCGGATGATGCGCGAATCCTCGACTAGACAGCACCGGACTTCAGCACAGCGCCCGTTTTAAGAGGACCCAATCACCAGAAGATGAGGGGCCTGTTCTAATCGATTCCTGCACGCACCTTTAGCTTGCGCGTCTCTTCGCCCAACACGGGTTTAAGGCGATCTGGGCAATCGCGCCGGGAAAGGCGCTTTATCGTCAACGCCGAAGACCTGCTCCTATTTTGCGAGGGCGCCCTTTCGATCCCAATGAACAATTCCGGGCAGATATGAAGAACGTAATCAATCACTCTGAAGCCGGAATGACGGACCGAATAGACTTAATCGGCTTTAAACCACTCTATCTGGGCTATCGCGCAACAAACTACTCTTATATTCGTTATGTATATATTTAGTTTTCGGGCCGCAGGACGAAATATGCATTGACCAGATCCAGGAGAATCGGCTGACGGAAATAGACCTATAGCAACCTTGAAGAGTTAGGAGGAATGACCACTGCACATAACATATTTGGATGTGAATTTATGAGAGATGGCCTAGTTCAGTTTGAGGCGGTGATCAGCAGCCTCAAAGATATCAGGTCTCGGGTGATCTGGCCTGACTCGGAGGGGCCCTGGATCGATGGCGGAATGGAGGACCTGATGGTTCACTTTACCTATGCCAGTTGGACAGCTTATAACTTGGGCTGCGCCCTGTCCATCGCCCTGTCCAGCAAGGACGACAACTTGGGGCGTTCTATCTCCGATATGATGACTAGGATGATCTCATCAATGGGGGCCATTCAATTGGCGGAGATACACCTCACGCCTGACGCTGCAGACGAGTTGAAGAGAAACCGCCTCGAACCATAAGAGAAGCAAAAGAAAGTAGCCCGGCCAGGATTCGAACCTAGGTAGGGAGGTCCAGAGCCTCCTGTGATTGACCGCTACACTACCGGGCTTCGCCACCTACCTCGCTGCAGGTAGTTATTAATCTATCGATTGGCCGGCCCTCTCTCAGCTGCAGGACAGGAGAGGAGCACCACGCGACCATCGCCCTCGAGAGTCTCTCCGGTCAGGTTCAGCGTTTCCTGTGTGGTCACACCCTCTTTTCCTTTAAGAAAGTCGTCCACAGGATCCAGATCAAAGCTCAAGGCTCCTGTTTTGTAGTGCATGGGCACAGCCACCGCCGGATGCAGCTGTCTCATCACCTCATTCGCGCCTTTTGCATCAATTGTATATCTCCCGCCCACCGGTATGAAGAGCAGATCCACTTGACCAATTTCCCGTATCTGTGATGGGCTGAGGGCGTGACCTAGATCACCCAGATGGCAGACCCTGACGCCGTCCAGCTCAAAGCAGAAAATGGTGTTTTCGACCCGCTGTCGACCTCTCTTATTATCATGATAGGATTTTATGCCCGAGATATCGAGTCCCATGCTGATGTACTCGCCGGGCCCGAAGATCACATCCGGATTGCTTCCTGCTGCATCGACATTGTTGTGATCCAAATGGTCGTGGCTTATGATTACGATGTTCGTTTCCATGATTGGGAGTGGATAGCCCACCTCCTCCTCGAAAAAAGGATCAAATAATATCAAGAGGCCATCATCGCCCTTCAAAAGAAAGCAGGAGTGCCCTAGCCATTTGACAATCATGAATTGCTGAGAGATCTCCGGCTAAAAATCCTTATCGATTCGGGCGTCAATTACAGCATGAACTACACCTGGTGAGTACTTCTTCACCCTCCTGCAACAGATTATCTCGGCCTGCTGGCCCAGTCCCGCTGCCGCCCTCCTCACATCCCGGATGGCCGCCTCAGGGTATTGCCATGATGGAACCGTCTGGTGGTAATGAAGTATGCCGCCGGGCTTTAGCGCGGAGATGCCAGTCTCAAGGTACTGATCGGTTACCTGGACCATGCCCATTATCACCCGATCGGCCAGGCCTGCCGGAGTCTCCTTCGCGCAATCCCCCTGGACCGGCATGACAATATCCTCCACGTGGTTTTCCCTGATATTCTGGCAGAGATAGTGATATGCATTGGGATTGAGCTCAATGGCCAAGACCTTTCGCGGCCTGGAATGAACTGCCATGGGAATTGTGAAGTATCCAATTCCCGCAAACATGTCCACCACATACTCGCCTTTGCCCAGAAGGCTCATCCTCATGCGCTCCTTGAGGTTTCCTGGCGAAAACATCACCTGGACGGCATCCAAATTGAATATTACACCGTTCTCCCTATGCACAGTCCTGGTCCTGCTGCCGGCTATGGCTCTTCTCACAGGCTCTCGAAAGGGCCCGGAAATGCCCTCATCTGCAAGAACCGTGCAGCAGCGAGGATAATACTCTAAAAGGGCCTGGCCGATATGTGTCTCATATGGCTTGAGCAAGGGATGAATCTTGACTACTATTACCTCTCCGAGGAGGAACCAACCACGAGGAAGGAGCGACATACAGTCATAGGGAAGCACATCCTGAAGGGCATGAGAGAGATCCGGAAGCATACGATAGTAAGCCGGCTCATCCTGCAAGACAGTATCAAACCCGGATGCCGGGCTGACAACCGGGATTTCAACGTGGCCATCTCTCTTGATGATCTTGCGGCTCTTGTCAAAGACACCCAGAGAGATTATCCTTTTGATAGCAAGATCCGCATGCGCCTTCTCAGCTACTGCCGCCAATCTAGCTCTTCTTGGTGTAGCTCTGCTCAAAGCTCACTCCCTCTCCAGTCAGGTTGAACATCAGGACGAGAGTCTCATTTTTGCGGGTAACATAGTAGTCCTGACCATGAACCTGCAGGCTGGAGTCAAAGCCTTCAGGGGCATCAAAGCTCAGACCAACCGGAATTGTCGTCCAGTTGCCCTGAAGATAGATCTTTACACTGGCGTCGCCGCTGGAGTTCATCCGGACCAGGGTATTGTCGCCATGAGAGATGGTTACTATTCCGCCCCGAGCACTGATGCTCTTATCGATATTTGCAGGAAGAGCCATCTCCATATCATTGGCCAATGCATGGGGATTGACTATATCCAACCCCAGGTAGCTCTCGTTGCTGGAATTGTCGAGGTAGGCAGAATATCCAATGTTGATTGGCTCACCAGGCGGCGAGACCGAAATGAATAGTCCCGCAGCTATCGCCAAGAGGGCTGCTGCCACCAGCAGGCCAATCACCTTTGGCGAGTACTTAGAAGCCATTGTCGCCTTTTCTGCAGGCTTTCCGGAAGGCCTTTTTACATGTTCCTCAGCAGGCTTTTCGAGGGGCTCACCTGACGGAGAGGAGACTGGGGAAGATTGAATACTGGAAGACATAGAAGAGGACGAGTTGGCTGCACTGGCCAACGTCTCTTCTGCAGCCATAACTACCGTTGAGATCTCCTCAAAGGCTTCGGCCATATGCCCAGGATAGGATGGAAGCCTTGCCTCAGCTCCATCCTGTGTCATTAAATCCCCGACGTCGGAACTGCTCTCGTCGTCATCCGCATCAAACGGATTTGCAGTCACCTTATCGGCCTGCGGAATCGTGCTGGCTTCGAGGGGCAAGGGAGTCTTTCTTCGAGTGGGCAGCATCACAGTCCCTTCTTCGAAGCTCAGGGTCAAATCGGTATAGGTACCTGTAACGTCCACGAACCTGAGGGCCCGCGGAACCAGGTAAGAGACGCCGGAGATTTTAACCTCCTCGAAGAACTCGGTATTCTTCATCAAACGATCTTTAAAGGCATAAACGGCTCCGCTCTCCATTTTTGCGTCTATCTCGCTGAGACTTGGAAACCGGTCCTCCTGCGCGGCCAGCTCTTTGGTGGCCACAACATAAGCCTCGAAGAAGACACGACTCATTCTGTTGAGTCTATTGGTGTAGCGCCTATCGAAAAGAAAGGAGAAGCTATCTCCCTTGAGCTGCAAGCTCTCTTCTCGCGAATGCCGCCAGGCAGAGAAAGAGACGTCCATCAGAAGATCATATCTCCAAACCAGATAAGTATTTTATGGAAAGAACCAGGATCCTGGCAAGATGGCTCATTCCTGGCGAAATGAGAAAAAAGGGCATCAAGCCATCGAATAGATCTCATATCAACCTCGTATGACAGGTATCTTTAAATCTCCTAGGCAGATCAATAGAGATCTGATGAAGCATTTGGAATTGGTGCACATTATTCTGCTCCTTGGGATGGGGGTACTGTTATCAGGGACGGCAGGCGGAGAGCTAACTGCCTACCAGAATCTGATACCCTCGGCAGAGGTCGGTCAGATGGTAACCGTAACCGTATCGCTGACCTACAATGGCTTTAATTCCACGCAAGTAGTGGTTACGCCGAGCATTCCATCCGGAGTTGTCGCGAACGGTGGAGGGCAAAACATAGAGCTGTATCCGGGAGTCACACAGGTGATCAGCTATCCCTTAATGGCGCAACAGAGCGGCAGTTACTGGATTGTTTCAGACATATCCTATGCAGAAGGCGGCGCATGGCGTAGCCTCAGATTGGAGGCGCCGTTTACTGCAACCGCATCTTCGGCATCCCAGCAACCGCAGCCCTATCCTGTGGGGGAGTCATCTTCTGGGGGACCAGTTGTCTATCCCTGGCAGAGTGGCAGCACCTATCCGACTGATCCCTTAGGTACGCCTTCTGAGATTATGCCTGAAGGAGCACTGCTGATGGAAACAGGAGGATACAACGCGACGCCAGAGGGCTCATGGCCAATTGAGGGAATGCCGCAAGAGGGCTCATGGCCAAATGAAGGAATGCCGCAAGAGGGCTCATGGCCAAATGAAGGAATGCCGCAAGAGGGCATGGATCCTGCAACAGGCATGGATGAAGGGTCCCACATGGGGCAATAGGATATTTCTAATCTAAATTTTTAAAAAAGTTTATTTTATGTTCACACCCAGGTCCTCGCGATTGAAGAGTGCTTGCAGGTCGAATCCTCTCTCTTTGATAGCTTGCCGTCCCCCTTCCTGGCGGTCCAGTATGGCCAAAGCCTGAACTGGTCGGTAGCCTGCCGCTTCAATGCGATCCATTGCCCGGATAAGTGATGCACCAGATGTGACAACATCCTCCACCACCGCGACCTTCGCGTCCTTGGGCAGTGCCGGGCCCTCGACATAGCTCATGGTGCCATGCTTTTTGGGCTCCTTTCGCACGATCAGTCCCGCGAGACCGCGATTATCCAAATGACTCAGGATGGATACGGAAGATACTATGGGGTCTGCGCCAAGCGTGAGTCCGGCCACCGCATTGACCTCGGGTCTGATCATCTCCAGCATCAGCTTGCCTGTGAGATAAGCTCCTTCCGGGCTTAATGTCACCCGCTTGCAGTCCATGTAATAGTCGCTCTTCCTGCCCGATGACAGGACCACGGGCCTTATTTCCAGAGATTTGTCCTTGAGCAATTGCAAAAGCCTCTCTTTATCGTTCAATTCTTTATCCCCTCACTAGGTATCAGTAACATCTGGCGGAATAGTAATAACTCTTATTGCCCTGGCCGCATGCTCAATGCAGCCTTGATCTCTGCCATCGATCCTATGTCTGTGCCATCGAGCAGATAGAGGCGCGCGCGATCCCAGTCAGCCATAGCCATGAGCGGACCATGCGGGTCCTCCACAGGCTCATTCAGAGGCAGCCCGCCACATAGATGATTGAACGCAGGAGTGATGATGATCTCACGATTCAGAGGACAATCTCTGGAATCTCTGGAAGAGCCATAATGCATTGCTATCACGCTCGCAAGCAATTGCGCCTTTGCCCAGACAGGACGCACAGTGGCGTGTCCCAGAGGGTCCGCGAGCCTGACAGTCGGATGAAGGTGCCCTGCCACCAGATGGTCCGCGGCAACAACACTCTCATCCGGCCAGGTGTGGCCATGAAAGTATCCGACGCAGTCCAGCACAAAACCGGTGGAGGGATGCATCCGGACGCCGAGGGGAGCCATGTCCGTCAGATCGCTGTCATGGTTTCCAGGCACAACGTCCACCTTAACCACAGAGGAGAGGCGGCTCAGGAATTGCGGGACCTCCCGTTTCTCCTGCCAGCTCGTCCTTGGAACATTGTGCTTGACGTCGCCCAGGAGCACAAGTCGGTCCGGCTTGATCTCTTCCAGATAACCCAGCATCCTGGACAGGATCTTCTCCGTCTGGCTCGGAATGGAGATGCCGCCGAGCATTAGTTCGTGCTCAAGGCCCAGATGAATGTCTGCCGCCACAAGCACGCGCATCTTTCCCTCAATCAACAGGAGAGGCGCGTCAAAGACCGGCGAGATCAATCCAAGATCCTCTGCAATTCGCGCACAAGCTCATCCAGGTCGCCGATCAGGGCCAGGCAAGAGCACTCGATCATGAGGTTGACGCGCGAAGTTTCAGTCTCTCCGGCGCGACGAAAGTCGGTCCTGATCCCGAGGATCTTCTTTTTCTGAGAAAAGAAATAGCCCACCTCCCAGGCAGTTCCATCGTCGACCTGGGAGCCGTCCAGCAGGGCCACCATGATATCAGCTTCGTTTAAGGCTGCAATATTGGTCTCGAAGATCTCCTTCTTCCCTGACGAACATGGGACGATCTCATGAGGCCAGATGACCATAACTCCATCAAGCCGGTCCTCCAAAAAAGCCTTGACCCGTCCGGCCCATGCAATATCGCCACGCGAGAAGAGCGGGCCGGAGAGGTAGATCTTGTGCAAGCTCTTGTCTCGCGGGCTATGAACTCGCAGCTTCTCGAAGTCTGGTTCTCACGAAATCCCTATCAAGGCTAGCCAGGAACCACCCCACCTTAGGACCCTGACGGTCGCCGAGAAACGCCAGATAGATGGCCTGGAAGAACTTCTTTGAGTCAAGTCCTAGCTCAGTGGCCACGGCATAGACCAGGTCATGAATCTCTGCGGCAGTCTTCTCCTCTACCCTTTCGGCAAGGATGCCTAAGCCACGCCTCTCATCGGCTGTGAGGTTCTTGACGGCTGCGGGAAGAGACTCCTGCACCTGGAACTTGACGTATGCCGGCGCGTACTTGTCGAGCCACGTCTGCACATTTCTTGCCCGGCCTATGATCTCCTCCTTTCGGGACAGGACGTCGTAGCCGGATCTCTTGAGAGCCACGAAGAGGTTGTCCTCATCGCCCCGCGCGATCTGCACGGCAGTCACCATGTGGCGGAAGGGAATCTCAAAGGGACCGCTCTTGTTGATATTGGAGAGCTCTATGGCTCTCTCATCCCCTTTCCTCTGGTCGTACTCGTCCACCAGGGAAAGAAGCGGCAGAGCCGGGTCAAATTCGATATGCTTTTCAGGCTTGTTTCTGATGATCAGGTAACGCAGGACCTCCGGAGGCACCACGTCCAGCATCTCCTGGATGGTGACCACAATTCCTGTAGAGCTGTGCATTGCACCCACTCCCTTGAGGTGAATCCACTCGTAGACCATCGGGAATGGAGCCGGATAATTGTAGATCTCCTGGCTGATGCGTTTGCCTGTGTCGTAGGACCCGCCGGATGTGGCATGATCCTTGCCAAAGGGCTCGACTGTGACATGGAAGATGGGCCAGCGAGCCGGCCAGTCCACACGCCAGACCAGCTTTCCTCCACCACTCATGGAGACCGTGCCACTGTTTCCGCATTTGCAGACGTAGTCCACAGTTTCCGCGTCCGCATCAAAACCCGTGACGCGCGTGGTGTTCGTCCTGCCACAGGCCGAGCAGATGGCATCAAATGGGCTCCAGCCCTCCGGGACATCGCGGCCAGAGACTTCCTTGAGGATACGGGCGATCTCGTCTTTTCGGGCCAGTGCCGTCTTGATGGCCTCGTTGTACTTTCCTTCTTTGTAGAGCACATCTGCCCGGAAGACCTCGGGCTTTATTCCGAGGCGCTCCATGCTCTTCAGGAAAGGATTCAGGAAATGATCGGCGTAGCTGTCGCAGCATCCCTTGGGACAGGATATCTCGGAAAGGGGTTTTCCGATGTGCTCATTGAAGCTCTCCGGCAGGAAGGGGTAGAGCCTTCTCAGGCGGTCGTAGGTGTCTGCTATGTAGATAAGCCGGGCCTCTACACCCCGGTCCAGCAGGGCACGGTAGACGGCCTCAGCCGTCATGACCTCGCGCATGTTTCCGATGTGCACAGGTCCGGATGGTGTGATGCCCGTGGCAATGGTGTGAGGGCCGCAGCTCTCCAGCTTTTCAGCGATGACGTCAGCCCAGTGAATAGACATAATAGCAACTCGATGCTAAGAGAAGATATTAATCTTGTTGTTGCCGTTCTTTTCTCTTGCAAAGTAAAATCCGCATTATCGACGGATTCTGTTTTTGAGATAGTATGGCACGAATACAGATAAGACCTCCGTCTTAAGAAGGGGGGACAAATTGCATGTGCTCGGATCGCAAACGTTTTTCAGCATATCTATAAATCACCAATAGTACGATTCCAGTCAACAATGTCTCCCATAGATCGCCCCTCAATTGATGAGTACTTCATGGAAATTGCCTCAGTAGTAGCTAAGCGCTCGACATGCCTGCGCAATCATGTGGGCGCGCTCTTTGTGAAGAACAAGCGCATTTTAAGCACCGGCTACAACGGCGCTCCTGCAGGCCTTGACCACTGCGACGTTGTGGGCTGTGCCCGCGAGAACGTTGCCTCCGGCACCCACCACGAGCTGTGCCGGGCAGTTCATGCCGAGCAAAACGCCATCATCCAGGCGGCGCTGCACGGCATCAGCATCGAGGGAGCGACGCTCTACTGCACACACCAGCCCTGCATCCTCTGCGCCAAGATGATGATCAATGCCCGTGTGATAAAGGTGGTCTACCAGCAGAGTTACCCGGACGGGACAGCCCTGGACTTCTTAGAGCAGGCGGGAATTGATGTAGAAAGGGTAAATGATAAGATCAGGTAAGAGATCGGTATCAATAGAACGAAAATGCCTTTTTGAATAGATGGCTGTTGCTGTACTGTTTATGCACAATATGAACCCAATTTGTACGCAATCGTCTATATGATTCTTTAAAGGTTACGTGGTAGTATGGCCCGGAAGGAAATCTGCACAATATGTCTCGCCCTGATTATGATCATTCTCGCGTCTCCTGCAGTCAGTGCCTCGAAAGACACCCTCACTGACTTGAAGTCCGCAATCTCATCATTCGATGACCCCCACATGGATGCAGATGACCTGGCCTTCTACCTGGCAACCCATGATTTCGATGCCAAGCCAAGAGGCAGCTACGTAGAGGTAGGCATCGGCGAGAAGATCTGCAAGCTCACCCCCAACGGTTCAGCACCGGGACTTTGCACAATTGCATTCTGAAGACGCATTTGACTCGCAGTCAAATCTATAAACCATAAACTCCCTGCAACATCACATGGACATAATGAGCATTGCCTTCTACGCCATCCTCTTCTTGCTAGCCTTCATGATCGCCCGTATCATTATGAAGATCATGCGCGGCTACTGAGCACATATACAGAATGAAGATTAAGCGACAGACTTAATATTTAAGCAAGTCAAGCAGACGGCCATGTTTCCCCAGGTCATAGCCACTGTCGGTGGCTCAGGAACCCGCCTTTATCCGCTAACATTAGATCAGCCCAAGCCGCTGGTGGAACTATGCGATACAGCCATCATCTCCAACCTGTTTCGGGTTCTGGCCAGTCAGGGCTGCAGAAGGTTTATCCTTGGAAGCAAAGGAGCCAGCAATACCCTTAACCTGAGCAATTACTTCAAGGCAGGAGAGGGCTTTTTTAAGCGTCTGGGGATTGCCGATCACCAGGACTTCAGCTATCAGCCCCTCTACGATGACAAGGGCAGCGCCGATTCTTTGCGCTATTGCATGAACTATTATGGCATCGATGATGACCTCCTGGTAGTCTCAGGCGACAACCTCATCGATATCGATCTTAAGAGCTTCGTCGATTTCCACAGACAGCACCACCCCCTGCTCACAGTAGCCCTAAAAGAACTGGGACCAGGGGAGAACATATCCCAGTACGGAGTAGCCCGGCTGGACGAGGACATGAGAATCAGGGGATTTGTGGAAAAACCGAAACCTGGCAGCGAGCCCAGCCGCATGATCAACACCGCATTCTATCTGTTCTCTCCAAAGATTCGCGATGTTCTGGCTGAGATGGGCGACCGCGCCCGCGACATAGGTGGAGACCTGATTCCGTATCTGACGGAAAACGGCTACCCGGTCTACGGATATCCGATCAAAGGTTACTGGATAGATATAGGGACCCCAGAGCGGCTGCACCAGGCAACCATGGACTGCCTCTCTGGTGCCGTCCGACACTTCGACCGCAAGTACCACTATAAGCCCAATCAGTGGATCCATCCCAGTACCCTTGCAAAGGTCGAGCCGTTGCTGGCATCAGGCGATATCCAGCTCATAGGCAACGTCTCAATAGGCAGAAACTGTAGCATCGAGAGGGGAGTGACCATCGAGAACTCGCACATTGGACACACGAGCCTCATCGAACGCAATGTGGATATCAAAGATAGCATGATCATGAGCTTTGCCTGTATTCAGCATATGGTGAGCATCAATAAGAGCATTGTAGGCAGACACACAATCATCGAGGAGCATAGCGTTTTGGGTGCTAACGGCATGGACACGGAACTAATCGCCGTCATAGGCGAGAATGTTATCCTCCCCCCAGAATCGGTTGTATCACCAGGAGTAAGAGTAGCCACGCTCAAACATAGCCATAGCATCCTTGCCACTGGCAGATTCGTTGAGCTTGGAACCGACGAACGGAATATTTACTTTATGGAAAAAGGTTCGACAAAGCGCTAGTTGCTGAAAACATCAGCTAATAGTAGCGCTCCCAGACACCATCGATCTTTCTTATTTTATATTTCGAGCCATTGTCCAGCAGATATCTGTGCAGATCCTGAGCATCCAGGAAAAAGCGCTTATCTCTCAGGTTATTATAGATATCCTCTGTGGTGAAGCCCTTCAGCTCACCCTTTCCGTAAACGATCCTCTCAATTGTGTAATATATGTCGTCAAACTTCCTCAAGGGATAAGTCCACTCTGCAAACTGCATCTCATGCCCTCCTCTTGTGGCTACAGGTTTTTTAGCAGATAAGAACCTTTCGTTTTCCAGAAATAAAGATTATCAATGACTAGAAAGATGACTATCATCATGAGCCAGGATGACCTTGCCGCCCTCGACCTGCAAATCCATGCATGCCGCTTGTGCCCTTTATGCCAGAACAGAAATCGTGCTGTGCCAGGCCTAGGTCCTGCACCTGCCAGGATTATGCTGGTAGGTGAAGCACCTGGCAAGGAAGAGGATATGACTGGCAAGCCCTTTGTGGGCCGGGCTGGAAGGCTGTTGGATGGAGCTATTGAGCAGGCAGGGCTCGTGAGGGCTGAGATATTTATAACCAGCGTCATCAAATGCCGACCCCCGGAAAACAGATTGCCGAAGAAGCCAGAGATCGCCTCATGTAGCCATTATTTGCAGGCTCAGATCGATATCGTGAATCCCGAAATCATCTGCCTGATGGGAAACACTGCGGCACGAGCTGTCCTTGGCATGCAGGGCATAGCAGCACTTCGTGGCAGGATATTGCAGGACCGCTTTTTGGTCACATATCATCCCGCGGCAGTCTTGAGAAACAGAAATCTCATGGAAGAATTCGTCTCAGATCTCAAAAGGTTGAATACCCTTGAAAATCATTGATTGCCCGTTATTGGAAGCTAAAAGAGCGGACATAATAATCCAAAAGGAGATTTCCACTTGTTCGGTTTGACCTACGATATCTGGAAAGAGATCATCGATGAGATTTCGCTGGCCCACGATCCCCTTTTTGCCGCCATGCATCAGGTTGAGCTAGATCTGCAGATCACCCCCACAATAATTGAGGAGCTGAAGAACAAGAGGGAGATAACGATCGCAGAAGATCCTTGGGAGTTCAAGCTCAATATCGACTCTGTCGAAGATGAGATTGATGGCTTCATAATCAGCCTGGCCGCGGTCGAGCAACTGGATACATTAGAGGAGATAAAGGCCGGTGTTGTATCTGACCACGGATTCTCCCTGGAGGACATAGAAGGCTACGAGCTGGAACACGGCCTGGATATGCAGGAAGAAATATTCGAGGAGATCGAGGAGAGCTACGGGATAAGAACAGAGGTCAGGGTGGATGCAGTCGTCTTCGAGCTGATGATTTTTGACAGCCAAGATATTGATGACAGCCAGCATAGCGATCAGATCTGGCAGGAGGATATAGATAATTAAATATTAATGCTGCAAAAAACTTTTATATTCAGCACAATCATCGATCCTCATGGATCGAGGGAAGAGGAGCGAGCCCGCAGAGCTTTTTGCAGCTGTAATTCTTGGCCTCCTGCTGAGGTTGTTTGCAGGAAGGAACTCATTTTCCGAAAACGGCATTATTCTTCCGGGTTACGATGAGTATTACCATATGAGAAGGATCCTGTTTTCGGCACAGCATTTTCCAAATACACTATGGTTTGACAGCTACCTGAATTATCCACATGGATTCGAAATAACCTGGCCCCCGCTCTTAGATCAGATCTCAGCAGCGCTATGCGTGGCTCTCGGCCAGCACAGCAAATCGGGAGTTGAGATAGCGGCATCCTTTGTTCCAATAATCATCGGCATCATGGCAATTGTGGCAATCTATTACATTGTCAGGGAGCTATTCGACCATAAAACGGCGCTTTTAGCAGCGTTTATGACTGCTCTTGCACCGGACTTTCTCCTGTATACCATGTTTGCTGCCCTGGACCACCACTGCCTTGAGGTTCTGCTCTCCCTCATCATTCTCCTCTTCCTGATCCTGGCCATACGCAGAAGCGATAAAAAATTCCTCTTTGCCTCTGCCGCAGGGGTGGCCATGGCTGCCCTGGCATATACCTGGCAGGGAGCAGATATCTACCTGGCAATATTCACGCTTTATGCAGCAGTCCAGATGACACTGGACACAAAAGAAAGAAAATCTAGCAAAGAGACTGCGACGTTGCTGCTTGTTGCCTATACGATAGCATTTGTCCTGCAGATACCTTTTGCAAATACCGACTGGCTCCGCGCATCTTTCCAGGGAACCGGAGCGATGATTGTCGCTATTGGCGTTATGTTTGCCATAGCCATGATTATCATGAAGAGAGGAATTACCTGGAAGGCATTTCCACTGAGCTTACTGATCTTAGGTGTATTATTCGCCTTGACAACAAAGCTTTCCGGCGGGTTATTCGGTTTAGGTGCAATGATAGAGACCGGAATGGAGTACATCTGGGGCGGAGGGATGATTGGAAAGATCGGCGAGGCTGAGCCGCTCATCTACGATTATGAGACATTCACAGAGGTAGCGTCCTCTGCTCTCGGCTTGAATATTCTGCTCTCTTTAGCCGGCATTGCCGCAGCCATTAATTTCATTCGAAAAAGCACTGGTGCCATAAGACAGGGCCGGATTATGCTATTGGTCTGGGCGATGGTCACAATCGCGCTCACATTTGGGCAGTCAAGGTTCCTTTACATCTCAACGGTCTCAATGGGTTTGCTGATTAGCATTCTGTTTGTCTATCTGCTTGAGGCATTAGGCAAAAAGCATCAGGATGATGCGCCGGATGCAGCCCCAACTGGGTCTGCAAAACATTCCAAGATGCTGCCTGCCGTTTTGCTGTTGCTGCTGGTCCTGCCTACTGCATGGAATACCATCTACTTTTCCCAAAGCGCGCAACCAGCCGCTGCAGGAGACTGGGAGGAGTCTCTCGCCTGGTTGAAAGAGAACAGCAACGCCACCAGTTTCTTCGATTCGCCAAAGGATAGCCCGGAGTACAGCGTTATGAGCTGGTGGGACTACGGCAACTGGGTGCTCTACCTGGCCGAAAGACCTGTTGTCGCCAACAACTTCCAGGTCGGTTGGGAGGATGCAGCCAAATTCTACCTCTCTGAGAGCGAAGAAGAGGCTGCAGCCATACTTGACGCCAGGAAATCCAGGTACATCCTTACCGATTACAGCCTGATCTACGGCAAACTTGCTGCGGTCACCGCCTGGGCTAACGAGGATATCGGCAGCTACATGAGAGCAGAGGACGATGGCACTACATACACCATCATACCACAGGAGAGGCTGTTCAATACAACCCTGGCGAGGCTCTATCTCTTTGACGGAGCTGGGACAAGCCACTTCCGGCTGATTCATGAATCAAAGACGTTCCTAGGCGATAATCCGGCTAAAAGCGAGGTCAAGATCTTCGAGTATGTTCCCGGTGCACTGATAAGGGTCCAGGCCAACCCGGATAAGAAGGTAGGAGCCCTTCTGAACATGACCTCCAATCAGGGAAGGCCATTCATTTATGTCAATGAGGCCCAGATCAAGAGCGGTGCCTTCGAGATACGAGTGCCCTACTCCACAGAAAACAGAAATGGATGCCATGCCACCACACCGTATCTGGTCTTCGCCGGAAATAAAGATGAGCTGAAGACCATAGATCTGAATGTGAGCGAGCAGGACGTAACCCAGGGCAGAACCATTGAGCTCACCATGTGAACTCACCTCTACAGCAGGGGGGATGGAGAACCTTATCGGTTCGTCCTCCGCAATCCCTAAAGGCTAACCCCGCAAGCTAAACCGAATTACAGGCCGAGTCGGGCGTATTCCTTTGCCCAATAAGTGATGATCATGTCTGCCCCAGCACGTCTGATACAGGTCAAGGATTCCAGGAATGCAGCTTTCTCATCAAGCCATCCCTGTCTGGCTGCCGCGGTTATCATCGAATATTCGCCGGAGACCTGATAGGCAGCTGTAGGCATGCCGAACATATCTTTTACAGCCCGCAAGACATCCAGGTAAGGCATGGCAGGCTTGACCATGACCATATCTGCACCCTCTTCTATGTCTAGCTGAACCTCCCAAAGCGCCTCAGCGAAGTTTGCAGGATTCATCTGATACCCCTTTCTGTCGCCCCAGGCATACCCGGATTCAGCCGCCTCACGGAATGGCCCATAGAAGGTGGATGCATACTTGGCTGCATAGGAGAGGATGGGTGTGTCGGCATATCCGTCCAAGTCCAGTGACGCTCGTATCGCCCTGACCATGTGGTCCATCATGCCGCTGGGTGCAACAATATCAGCGCCCGCTGCCGCCTGGCTCACAGCCGTCTCGCCGAGCAGTGGCAGCGTCTCATCATTGAGGACCTTCTCACCTCTGATCAGGCCGCAGTGGCCGTGGCTGGTATACTCACAAAGGCATAGATCGGTTATCACTATCAGGCCGGTGGTCTCCTTGATAGCGGCCACTGCCTTCTGAATTATGCCGTGGGGGTCGTAGGCACCGGATCCCACTTCGTCCTTTTGGGCCGGCAGGCCGAAAAGGAGCACTGCTGGCACACCCAGATCCTCCAGGGCACCGGCTTCCGCTGGCAGGCTCTCAAGGCTCTGTCGGAACTGGCCTGGCATGGACTCGATGGCTCTCGGAGCAGTTATTCTCTCATCCACGAATATGGGCTGCACCAGATCATTGCATGATAGGTGGGTCTCGGCCACCATCTCCCGGATTTTAGGGGCTCTCAGACGCCTCATTCGCTTCATTTAATCTCCTCCAGACAGAACAGCTCACAGACTGCGTTAAGGATATCGGTGTTCCCACTTTCGGCTGCCTGCTTGAGGGCCTTGGTGGGCTCGGAAAATATCTTGTTGACAATGGAATGGCTCATGTCTTGCAGCACCTTCTGCTCGACCTCGCCCAGAGTATGCCTGGCTGACAGCTTATTCATGGCCCGCTTGACCTCTTGATCCTTGATTATCTCGGCTTTGAAGTAAAGCCGGGCCAAAAGCTCTTCAGCCTGCTTTCTCTTGTATTTGGCAACAAGAAGCTGCATCTCCTCGGCGATGATGGCCTCAACTCGATTGGCCTCCACAATCCTTTGCATCATGTTCTCGTTGCTGATATTCTTCAGGCTGTCGATGTTGTGCAGCTCTACATTCGGGAGCTCAGACGCTGCCTCATCTATATCTCTAGGATTGGCAATATCGATGATCAGCAGCTTATCCGTACGACCTTCCATTGCCTTCGCGATGTCCTCTTTGAGCAGAATATAATGCGGAGCCGATGTGGCGCTGATGACCACATTGGCAGTCTTGAGCCGATCCTTCATCTCCTCAAAGGGCACGGCATGAGCACCCAGGCATTCTGCCAGACTCTGGGCTGAGCTGTAGGTGCGATTGGTGACTGTCAGCGAGCCGAGATCCTTGGTTAAAAGAGCCCGGGATATCAGCTCCCCGGTCTCTCCAGCCCCAATCACCAGGACGCTTTTTCCCGTCAGTTCTCCAAGGATCTCTTCAGCCAGATCTACAGCTGCTGAGCCCACCGACACGGACCTCTCGTTGATGCTGGTCTCCTTTCTAACCCGTTTTCCGACAGCAATTGCCTTCTTGAAGGCTGTATCCAGCATCCAGCCGGTTGTTCCCTCCCTAGAAGCGATCTGCACAAGCTCCTTCATTTGACCGAGTATCTGGTCCTCGCCGATGACCATGGACTCGAGGCCTGAGGCCAGGCGCAGGAGGTGAAGCAGGGATTCATTGTGATCATGAAAATCGATTATGCGAGAGGAAACGCGCGCTTTCTTGGCCAGGTCGAAGAGAACCTTTTCGCCACGGGTGCTAACGATATAGATTTCGACACGGTTGCAGGTCTTGAGGACAGCACACTCTTCCACCCTATCCTGTGAGGCCACCCATCTGAGAAGTGTAGGCACATCTCCATGCCACGCATGCTCAATCTCGTCGATAGAGGCCTTGCGGTGGGTCACCAGCATCGAGGCTATCTCGCTCATCAATGCCAACATGTGAGCGGGCCCTCATATAGGCCTTTTCATAGGATACATCCAGGAGTCTCCAGACCTCCTCGTCCCTGAGTATCTGCCAGATTATCCGGCCCCGATCCTTTTGCTGAGGCACCAGCTCTTTGTTCTCTTTGCGGATCTGGCTGAGCAACCGGGCCATCTCCGAGAGGTTCTCAGTCAGCTCATCCTCCAGCCGCAGGCGCAGGTATTTGGTCAACCCCGGATTTTCGGTAGTGATGGCAATGGCGATCGAGCCCTTCTGCAGGACTGAAGGGACCACCACATCCCCCGCGCCATCCACGCTATTGACGAGAATTCCCTGGCGGCTGGCTTCTGCTTCTATGGCGCGATTCAGGATCGAGTCGTTGGTGGCTGGTATGACGATGAATGCCCCCTTCAGGTGCTGATCAAACCCATTGGACAGATCGCACTTCAAGAGTTCTATCTGTCTTTTTTGATCTTTCGCAAGATCCAACAGTCCTTGAGAGAAGTCGCGAGAGAGAACCCTTACCGGTCCGTGGCGGGAGAACAGCTCTGCCTTGCGTTCGCCGACCGCCCCCCCTCCGAAGACCACAACCAGCCTGGTCCTCAAATCCAAGAAAAGCGGCAATATTGGCCTATGCGATCCCCGGTCATTAACACCATGATTAGCCATATTTTACTCGATCAGATCCTGGCAGAGGTCTTCTTGTATTCAAACTCGCTAAAGAGCACGCGGTACTCAGTTATGCCTGACAGCTGTGAGAGGCGACGGGCTCTATCCAAGCAGTCTTCTTTGCTTGTGGAGTGCACCATAGTGTAAAGATTGTAAGGCCAGTCTGGGGTTGTGGCCCTCTCGTAGCAGTGAGTTACCTCGTCAACGCTTCCCAGCAGCTCGCCGGCCCTTTCTATATCCTCAGAAGGAGCCCTCCAGGCTATCATGGCGTTGGCCACAATTCCCAGAGCCCTGTGGCCGATGGTGGCCGCAAATCTCCGAATTATTCCCTCATCCTGAAGCGCCCTCAGACGATCTACGACCTCCTGCTCGCTCATGCCAACCATTTCCCCTAAAATCTGATAGGGCCGCTCTGTGAATAAAACACCATCCTGGGCGACCTTAAGAAGCTCCAGATCTCTTTGATCCATTACAGCCACTCCCACGGCACCTGAAAAGGATAGCGATCGAGAAGGCCGCCGGCGACTTGATACGAGCTGTCAGCAAGACTGCTTGATACCCTATAATCGCTCCAGTAGTTGCCGCCACCATCAGCACCAGCATCCCATCGATTCTGTCCATTGTCTGCAGCGTTCTGGATGCCGTTATCCCTAAAGACATTATGGTAGAGCAGATTGTTGGTGCAGTCCACCAAATTTGCCCCTGCAAATTGATTTTCGTAAATATCGTTATCAGTGACATTGCATCCTTCAGAGCTGCTCATGCGCAGCCCGAAACGGCTGTTTTCGCCAATGGCATTGCCCCGGATGGCAAGACGGTTGGATGATTGGATAAAGATCCCCTGGCCGTTAAAGAGAGCTGTGTTGTTCAGGAGATCGGCATCCGAGAGCTGCTGGAGAGAGATGCCGTCATTATCGTTTGCGCTCGCATTATTGTCCTGCAGGAGGCAAGAATTGCTTCCCATGAGGGATATTCCATAACCATTGGAAGACGCAATGTTTTTTATGAGAGTGCAGTTGTTGGATTTGCTGAGGACCACGCCCTCCTCAATGTTCTTTTCGGATCTGCAGCCTTGAATTCTGCAAAGCCGACAGCTATGAAGGGCTATGCCCGTCTGGCAAGACTGGACACTGCTGCCTATGATCCCCATGCCCTGTGATCCGTCCGCTCTGAATCCTTCTGCCAGGCAATTGTTGACAGCATTGTCTGCAAACAGGCAACTGGATGATCCATCTGCAGATAATCCAGTATTACATTCTGTCACCCTGCATTGGGATATGACGGCAGCAATGCAGTCTTCCAGCAAAAATCCCGATTCCGCAAAGGATATGCTGCTGTTCTGTATATTGCAGTTGCTGGAATTAACCAACAAAACTCCCACGCTGCTATTTGCTATGGTCAGGTTGGCGGCGCGAATGTCTCGGCAGGACACCAGCCCCAAAAAGCCGCATTCGTTCGGCACAGAGAGATCTGCTTCTCCGATCAGATAATAAACAGGTTTGCCGTCAACCAGATTGCTCTCGTCTATGTCCTGGACAAAGCAATCATAATCCGATGAGTCCGACCAACCCTGGCCTGGCTCAATTCGCAGGTTATAGGAGTTGCCGCGAAGAATATTTTTCTGCATGGTGTTTCCCATAGAGCCACGCAGAGTGATTCCATAAGTGTTCTGAGACGGTTGATTGGAGACGAGACGATTCTCCGAACAACCCTGCAAGAGAATGCCATTGCCGTTTTTGGAAAGATGATTTCCGACAATTGAGTTACCGCTAGCTGAATCCAAGAATATTCCAGCTCTCTCGTTCTTCAAACAGGCATTCTCGGAGACGTTGCAGCCATTTGATCCTCGGAGGCTTATGCCGATTTGGCCGTCTGAGATCTCGTTTTCTGTCAGGTTGCAGTTGCTGCTATCAACAACGTCTATGCCGCTCACAAGGCCGCCAGAGAGGTTATTTCGAGATACCTCATCGCGGGCAGATCTGGTGAGGACGACACCCAATCCATTTCCGGCATATGTGTTGTTGATAACCGAGTTACCTGCGGAGTCTTCAATCAGCACGCCCTCTGTGGCAGATATCCGACAGCCTGATACCATCCCGCCCCAGGTCCGATTGATTCTGATGGCCGTGCCGCCCAAGATCTCGCTTCCGAGTACTTTATTTTCTGGGCCGAAGATCTCTATGCCTTGTGGTGAATCGATGCGGCTATCCGCAATCGTATTGTTCTCGCCAGTCACAACAACAGCTGTCGCGATTGCTGACACAGTGCAGCGTAAGAGCTGATTATCTGATGAATCAAGTCTGACGGCGGCATCGCTTTCTTCGGACCCTTTAGCGATCTCTATGTCAGAGATCCTGCATCCAGGAGCGGTAACTACCAGAGCCCCATCCACAACTACGCCAGGAGAGCCGGAAATGGTCAGGCTCTTGTCCACAGTGGTCGCCAAATAATTGCCAGGCTTTATTAGAATAGAGTCACCACTGTCGGCCAGAAGGACTGCATCCATGAGAGTATCGGCATCACCTGATCCACCGGGATCGACGATCATGGTCTTGGCCTGGCAGCAAGAGATGAAAAGCATTATAATTAGAGCTGTGCAATGTTTCATCTTCGTAGCAGCGGGCAGACCCCATCCTTAAGGGTGGGGAGGAGCGCGTGCTTATCACCTCTTGAGTTTTGACCAAGACAATTGTACATTATGATCACCTGCATATATGACAGTGCTTAGGACGATAACATTCAAGCTTAGGTTGGCTAACCAGGATTGCAAGTCTCTTCTTGATACGATGAGAGCTTACTCCGAAGCATTCTCCCACTCCGCAAAATGGGGATTCGAGAACCAATCTTGGAACAAGGTTGATAACCACAATGCGACCTACAAGCTTACCCGTCAAAGCATTCCAGAATTGCCTTCTTCCCTGGTGCAGGGAGCAAGAGATTGCGCTTGCGAAGCTCTCAAAGCAGTTAAATGCAAAACGCTTCCAGAACGAAAGCAGCTCTCTGCGATGAGATATAAT
>Ga0074195_1001535_pt1 | contig 31699 bp, 36 predicted proteins | sample EPASupsiteHSE623_FD_64525 | JGI IMG/M metagenome (GOLD analysis project Ga0074195, IMG submission 64525) | Bioremediated contaminated groundwater from EPA Superfund site, New Mexico - Sample HSE6-23 | ecosystem: Environmental > Aquatic > Deep subsurface > Groundwater > Contaminated ... | reverse complement strand
TCCTCAAACGCCGCGGGGGCGCCCCGTCGGGGGCGGCGACGTTCATCATTACCGGGGGTATGGGGGTCTCAACCCCCATTATCATATCTTGAGAACACGATTTAATATGAAAATGGAACTTCCGTTTTCATCATGTATGCTTGTGGCCCTTTTGCATCATGTCCGTTTTCATGATCCTGGCGTGAGCGTGAAAGGTTCCGGTATGTTTCAAAAAGAGCAGGAATACCTGAAAAAAGGAAAAAACCGGATCGAAGCCACAGAAATATTAGATACCGGCATTGGGGAAAGAAGCGGGAACAATAAAAGGAATTTTCCGTCACCACTCAGCGCATCAGGTGCCCGTGAATATCGATCTCTCCGCGATAAATCCGGGTGCTGGAGATCCAGCGGCCATCATCGGCAAGCACACAGCTGATCTGGTGAATATCGACTTTCTTTCTCCCTTGTTGCCTGCGCAATTTGTTGATCTCAATAGCAACCGGAAGGGTCTCTTCTGATACAATGATCGCATCAAAATCTGCATCGAGCGCTGAACCGAAACGGTCCTGCAGGGGCTCAACAGAAAAAAGAGTGGGAAATTTTCTTTGAGCGATATACTGCTCAAGCTCGGTTTTCCGGAGCTCAAACGAATGAATGGGGTGGGTTTTCCGGCTTGCAAAGCTATCCGTGGTAAGTCCGATCACCACATGACCCTGAGGCCCGGCAATCTCAAACGACCGGGAAAGCAGGACTTTATGCCCGTCGTGAAGCGGATCGAATGTACCCCCGACCATAACCTTCATGCTCTTTGATTCTTAATTTCTAATGTTATTATGCGTATGGATGGAAAGGTCTCCGGCGTGCCGCTCTTCGCAGCGGAAAACGCGACAATCATCGGCGATGTCACGATCGGCAAACAGGTGGGGATCTGGTTTGGTGCGGTAATCCGTGCCGATAAGGACCGGATCGTGATTGGAGACCGATCCAATGTCCAGGACAACTGTGTAGTTCACACCAGCAAGGGATACCCGGTCACCCTGGGAACCGATGTCTCGGTCGGGCACGGTGCGATCCTTCACGGCTGCACAATAGGAAACCGGGTGATTGTCGGCATGGGATCGATCGTTTTAAACGGCGCAACCGTGGGCGATGGATCGGTCATCGGTGCCGGTGCGGTGGTTACCGAGGGAAAACTGATCCCTCCGGGATCCGTGGTAATCGGCGTTCCGGGAAAGGTTGTCAAACCGGCAGACGCAGCACAGCAGGAGCAGATCCTCACAAACGCGACGTCGTATATCGAAATGGCCGGGGAGTACGCCCACCATGGGTGATGTGATCGTCATCGGCGCCGGTATCGCTGGCATCCAGGCAGCGCTCGATATCGCGGGTCACGGAATCCCTGTACACCTTGTAGAACGCGAACCGAGTATCGGCGGCCATATGGCCCAGCTCGACAAAACATTCCCAACCAACGACTGCTCGATGTGCATCCTCTCTCCCAAGATGGTAGACGTGGCACGCCACCCGCTCATCACGGTCCATACCTGTGCAGAAGTTGAAAAGATTGAAGGCGAAGTCGGGAATTTTACCGTCATTATCAGGCAACACCCCCGGTACGTGGACCCAAAACTCTGTACTGGCTGCGGGGACTGCATCGAGATATGCCCGGTTGAAGTGTATAACCGGTTCGATGCCGGCATAGGAGTAAGAAAAGCAATCTACAAACCGCATGCACAGGCAGTTCCGGATATCGTGATCAAGGATGCCGAACATTGCATTGAATGCGGACTCTGTTATGATGCCTGTGGCCCGGGTGCGATCCTGCGTAAGGAAGAAGAGGAGACCATCACTATCACTGCGGCAAGTATCGTAATCACGACCGGTTATACGGTCTTTGATGCCAGGAGCAAAGAGCAGTACGGCCACCTCATCCTGCCGGATGTTGTTACCAGCCTCGAACTGGAACGGATGATCAATGCCAGCGGTCCGACCGGGGGAAAGATCAAACGCCTGAGCAATGGGGCGGTGCCAAAGAGTATCATATTTGTCCAGTGCGTAGGCTCGCGTGACATGTCCATTGACCGCCCCTACTGCTCCTGTGTCTGCTGTATGCAGGCGATAAAGAATGCAATACTTATCAAGGAGAAACAACCGGAGACCGAAATCACCCTCTGTTACATGGACATCAGGGCGTATGGCAAAGGATATGAGGAATATTACGAACGGGCAAAGGCACTGGGGGTCCGGTTCCTGCGGGGTATGCCTTCCGATATCCTGGCCGATCGCAACGGATTAATTCTTCAGGTGGAAAATTCGGAGAATTCGGAAGTGCAGATTCTCCGGCCGGATCTTGTGGTGCTTTCGCTGGGTATCGGACCCTCAGATAAGGCCGCAGAGATTGCTTCCGCGTGTGGGATTCCTCTCGAAAAGACGGGTTTTTTCAAACCATTGCACGATGCCATGGACACCGTTGCAACCCTGCGTCCCGGGATCTATGTTGCCGGTACAACGACTGCCCCCCGTGACATACCGGACAGTGTAGCATCGGGAGGATCTGCAGCAATGCGGGCATACATGGATGCGGTAAGGACGCGGTCGGCGTGAACGAGACTGCCACACTCTGGTGGGATACTGGCAACCAGAGCATCCGGTACATTGAGCAGACGCTGCTTCCGGGAGAGTATGCGATCATAGAATGCCGGAGTATTGAGAGACTGGCGACGGCGATCAAACGGCTGGAGATACGGGGGGCTCCCGCACTGGGTGTTGCCGGGGCGTATGGGGTTGCACTTTCCGCTGTACTTTCCGATAAAAATGATATGCAAGCATTCATGGCGGCAGTGCGCCGGGATGCCGACCTGCTCCGTTCAACCCGCCCGACTGCAATCAACCTCGCGTGGGGGATCGACCGGGTGCTCGCATCTATGGCACCTGCATATGACTGTGATGATGCCTGCTCCCGTGCACTTGCCGAAGCAGAGGAAATCGCCCGGAATGATACTGCCTGCTGCCATGCGATGGGTAAACACGGTGCCGCACTCCTGCCCGATCAGTGCACGGTGCTCACGCATTGCAATGCCGGGGCGCTGGCATGCTCATCATGGGGAACAGCGCTGGGAGTGATCCGTTCGGCAGTTGATGCGGGAAAAGAGGTAAAGGTGATCGCCTGCGAGACGCGTCCGCTCCTGCAAGGGGCCCGGCTCACCGCATGGGAACTCGCTCGCGACGGGATCGATGTCACGGTGATCACGGATTCAACCGCAGCTCACCTCATGCGAAAGGGGATTATCGATGCGGTGGTTGTTGGTGCGGATCGAATCACCTGCGATGCAGTCTTTAATAAAATCGGTACTTACATGCATGCAGTCTGCGCACACCATCACGCAATCCCGTTCTATGTAGCCGCACCCCATTCTACCTTTGATCCGAAAAATACCGAACGGGATGTCATTATTGAAGAGCGCGGGCGCGATGAACTGACCGTCATGGGTAACCGCACCTATATTCCGGATGGCGCAGGTGTAAGGAACTATGCATTCGATGCGACACCGATGGAACTGGTCACTGCCGTCATAACAGAAACCGGGGTACTCCACCCGCCAATAGACATACGTAAACTCTTATCGCGTATCAGCACCACATAATGCTAAAAAGGCTCCGTTACCTATGGATTTTGATTTCGCCTCCTACAATAACATCATGTTTCTCATCGGGGAACTCACGGTCCTCATCATACTCGGGGCGCTGGTCACTGCATTTATCCTTGCCCTGATTTCACTCTACTCGATCAAGAAGGGGCACCTCTATTTCCCTAAGCTCATCAAAGCGGGTTTGGTCTTCTTTGAAGGACTGATGAAAGCGTTCTTCCGGCTTCTCGGTCTTGAAGACCGGGAGATGCTCACATTTTTGATCAAGATCCATAACACGATGAACACGACCGAGTTTGCGCGTATCCCGGTCACCGAACGGGCAATCTTTATGCCGCAATGCTTACGATCATCCCGTTGTCCTGCACATCTCACGCCCGAAGGTCTCAAATGCCGCTCCTGCGGGCAGTGCACCGTCGGCGAGGCAAGGGGTCTGCTCGAGAAAATGGGTTACCGGATCTTCATCGTTCCCGGCTCATCATTCATCAAACGCATGGTAAAAAAATACCGGCCGAAAGCAATAATCGGTGTCGGTTGCCTTTCAGAAGTCAAAGAGGGCATCGACATGGCCGATAAAATGGGACTTATCGTGATGGGTGTTGTTACCTTAAAAGAAGGGTGTGTGGAGACGATTGTGAACTGGCCGGATGTCTACGAGGTGGCAACGCTCGGGGTGGATCCGGCATCAGTCCCCGAGGACCTTCATATTCTTACCGGTTAATTTCCCGCTTTTTATCTTGCCATGGACGATGATCGTGTCGTCACTGGTCACATCCCCGACATGGACACCGGTGCGCAGGATCACTTTGCCGCCGGCCTTGACAGAATGGACTGCTGCATGATCGAGGATCGTGACATCCCCGTGCGCAACAATCGGCCCTTTGATCCGGCACTGGCTGCCGATGATCGCGTTCCAGCAGCTGATGTCGAGTGCAACGCTGGAGCGCGGACCCAGTTCAAGGGTTCCGGTGACCGTGAGCCGCCCCCAGAAATGGGTGTGGGGCGGGACGATGAAGTCCCCGTCAACCTTCACGTTCCCTTCAAAATACGTCCCTTTTTGTGCAAAAAAAGTATTGCCTTTCTGGAATAGTGTCGGCATTGCTCCCTCAAGGTAATTGAGGTATGATCAGGGGATAAACTTGTTGCTCAAGGAAAACCGGTCTTCCATACGATGCCGGGCAGGATTACAGGAAAACTGCCGACAGTGCAAATACCACGAGAGCAGCAAACATGCCTGCCTTGATGAGCGTGGTTGAACGGGTTGCCCTGACACATGCAGGGGTATTACAGGGCAGCGTCCTGACTGCCGCCACGAGAATGATGCTATCAACAATGACAATGCCGGCGAGATACCACATCCCCCACCAGAGATAGGGGACAACACTTGCAATGACAGCAATAAGAGCAAAAACCAGAGCAACACGGGTCGTCGGGCGGATCCCGATACGGATCGGGAGCGTATCGGCACCTCCTGCTGTATCACCGTCTACATCCTCCGCATCTTTCAAGATTTCCCGGACCATGGTCGCAAGGAACGTTATGGCGGCAAGCGGGATCATCAGTACAACCGCATTCCCTCCGGCAAAGGCTCCCCCGAACAGAAAGATGCTGGCTGCAAGATACGCGACTGCTGCATTGCCAATCACCGGCATGCTCTTGAGTTTTGCTGCATACAGGACAAGAATCACGGAATTGATCACCACAATGGCAAGACAGAGCACGGGCGTGAAAAGGGCAACAAGCACACCTGCGAGAAACAGCGTAACGGCAAAACATCGTGCGGCTACGGGACTCACGAGTCCTGAGGGAATCGGGCGCTCAGGGCGGTTGATCCGATCGATTGCAACATCGAAATAATCATTGATCACATTACCGGCAGCAGTGATCAGGCTGACGATGATGAACAGGAGAACGGTAGAGGGAATCACGGTTCCGGTAGCAATAAGATAGGCTATGATCGCCGTTATCCCGGAAATCACCGCATTTGCCGGGCGCGTAATTCTGAAAAATCCTGCAGCGCTCATCAGATACCAGTTATATCGTCGTTGGGATAATAAAATGCACGAAAAGGATGATGTAAACGGGCGAGGGGGGATTTGAACCCCCGGCATTCAGCTTAGGAGGCTGACGCTATGTCCGGGCTAAGCCACTCGCCCTGCCCATACCAATTCGGAGGGAATATGTATAAGGTTTGCGCGCTGCAACAATTCTCCGCAATGGAGTTAAGCGAGATAACGGAAGGAAAAACCCGGTTTTTTATCCCGGTCCAGGACAATACGACACAGTTTCCTCCCGGATCTGCGCCGATCTTTTTTAACCGGCGGATGGAACTGAACCGCGATGTCACGGTGCTTCTGCTCTCGATCCTCAAACCATCCGAATATCTCGATGCCATGGGGGCAACCGGCATACGCGGGATGCGGGTTTTGCATGAGTGTGGCATTCCGGTTACCATCAATGACCGTGAGTCCGAAGCGATCGAACTGATAACGTACAATGCAAACCATGAAAACCTGCACGTGGAGATTGTGCAGAGGGACGCCAGTGCCCTGCTCTCAGAGCGATCATTTGATGCCGTGGATCTCGATCCGTTCGGGACACCGGCTATGGTAGTGGACGCCGCTGTCCGGGGTACGCGGAGGTTTCTCTTTGTAACCGCTACCGATACGGCTCCTCTCTGCGGAGCGCACCTGAAAGCGGGAATCCGCAGGTATTTCGCACGACCGTTAAACACCGAGTACCATAGTGAAGTCGGGCTCCGCATCCTGCTCGGGTTTGTTGTCCGCGAAACGGTCAAGTATGACCGGGGGGTTGAACCAACGTTCTGTTATGCCCGTGAACATTTCGTACGGCTCCACCTCCGGTTACTCCGGGGAGCAGGTGCTGCAGATAATACCCTTAAACAGATCGGGTTTATCCTCCAGTGCCCGAAGTGCCCGTATCGCGAGGAGCATCCGGGCATGGTTCCCCCTACGGTATCCTGCCCGCACTGCAATGAACCACTCAGATTCATCGGCCCCCTGTGGCTGGGCAGCATCCGGAACCAGGAAATACTCCTCCAGATGCAGGAGCAGCTGAATACCATGGAACTCGGCACGAAAAAAGATCTGGAGAAACTCATCAGCGTCTGCATCGACGAACTACCCACCTCATCGTTCTACGATTATCACCATATCGCAAAAATCCTGGGTTGTTCTCCTCCGGATATCAACACCGTTCTCGAACGTATACGGGCTACAGGGTATGCTGCGACACGAACGCATTTTTCCGGGTATGGGATCAAGACTGAAGCGCCGCTTGAGATCATAAAATCGGCTATTCAGCCAGATAGAGCGTGAAACCGGATAAAACAGGAAATTGACAGCAACGCGAAATTCTCACCGTCGTTGCTGTTGCTTCTTTTCCATGACCCGGAATGAACCTGCCGGCACAACAATCTCAAACCGGACTCCCGATCCCGGGGTGCCGGTCTCTGTTATGGTAAAACCGAAGATTGCTAAAATTTCATGTACAAGAAACAGGCCATTGCCGGTTTTTTTCCCTTTACCCGGTTGAAAAAGGGAAGGTTGTAAGGATTCAGGGATCCCCGTTCCATTATCCTCATACACAATTTTTGCTGCCCCATTCTCCAGTCTCCACTGCAGGGATATTTCGGATACGCTCTTTCCGTGACGGAGCGAATTGTCAATCAGATGATGAAAGACTTTCGTGAGCATCGGATCGGTAAAGAGTTCAATATCATTACACGCGGGTCCTATGGTGATCCGGACATCCGTAGCGCCAAAGATGGATCGGGCGGACTGGAATATTTCATAAAGATTCATCCACATCGGTGAATGTGCACCGAGGTCTTTATATTCCGTGGTGAATGTGATGAGATTATGAATTTTTTCGGTTGCACCTAAGAGAATCCTGACAATTTCCGGAGATGTAATCGTGCTGTCATCCGGCTCTATCAAAGAGAGATAACCATGTAAGACGGTAAGCTGGTTGTTGATATCGTGGCGGACGATACTGTTTAACCGATGGATCCGGGTATTGGCCTGTCGCAAAATTTTTTCTGTCTGTTTACTGGTGCTGCATTCGCCAATAATGCCGATCATGCCGCTCTTGTCCTGCCCATCCAGAACCGACCGGGAAACAGCTATTGCCTGATGGAAACCTCCGTCCTTACCGACAACAGGAAAGCAGGAGGGATGAGGATTTCCTTGTTTTGCCTGCTCACACATTTTTCGGACACTCCCATTATCCTGAGGCAGAACGAAAGCGGAGATCGATCTGCCGATCATCTCGTCCGGTAAAAAACCCATGATATCAGTACAACCGGGACTGATGTAGAGAATTTTTCCCAGGTCATCGAGCGTGAAAAGAACCTGATCAAAAGATTCGACGAGTTTACGATACGAATTCTCATTTGAAGGGTTTGTCATCGGCAGCATTCCATAAGAAGGAAGTGAATGGCGAGCTGAAAGGGCTTTTCCCAACATCAGGGAAAAATACCGTCAGCTCTTTGTGAAAGAGAAGGATTGCAGGCAAATTATATTTTTCCAAAGAGGTCTGAAAAAAAAGGTATTACGGGATCAGTGATCTACGATGATTGTGATAAGATCGCTGTCAATTAGTCTGTGGGAGAGACCGACTCTCTGCCCGGGGTGCTTGACCGATTTGCCCCAGACCCTTGAATAGCGGAACTTCTGGACAAATTCACGGTGGAGCTTGGTACAGACATCCTCGATGGTGCTGCCTTTCCTGACAATGAGGGGCTCTTCAAGATCCGCCTCGCCGCCATGGGGTTTGAGATAGACCCGGATGAACCCGAGACTGTCATAGATTGCATCTTTTGTTTCCTCAAGGTGATAACCGGCATGGGCAGATATCATGAGCGGCGGACTGCCGAACCGTTCTGCAATATCATGTTCGATCTCAAGGTATCGTTCCTTATCCACGAGATCGACTTTATTGACCGCAATGAACGCCGGGATATAGACCCGGTTACCCTGTACTGCATCAATAAGATCATCCTGTGTGGCATTCCCGCGGATCAGGATATCCGCATTCATCATCTTGCTCTCGGCAAGGATAGACCGGACTTCTTCAATATCAAGGTCCAGCGTGCCGACCGCGTTAAGCCGGATACCGCCATGTGACGATTTCTTGATAGTAATATCCGGTTTTGGCACATTAATCCGGATACCGGCATCGTGGAGTTCCTTGATAAGCACATCAAAGTGCCGCTCGTTGAAGACATCCACGAGAATGATGATAATATCTGCCCCACGGACAACGGCGATCACTTCCTTGCCCCGGCCCTTGCCCATCGCTGCACCGGCAATGAGCCCGGGGATATCGAGCAGCTGGATCTTTGCCCCTTTGTGTTCAAGCGCCCCGGGAACAACCGTAAGCGTGGTGAACGCGTACGCTGCAACCGCACTGTCAGTACCGGTGAGTTTGTTTAAGAGCGTACTTTTACCGGTTGAGGGAAACCCGACAAGAACTGCGGTCGCATCTCCCGATTTTTTAACCGAATACCCCTCGCCGCCCCCGCCGGCTTTCATCGCGCGGCTTACCGCTTCGTCCCTGAGACGTGCGATCTTTGCCTTTACACGACCGATATGCTTGGAAGTAGCCTTGTTATACGGCGTCTTGACAAGCTCGTCCTCGAGCTCTTTAATCTGTTCTTCAAGACTACTCATTCCTATATTAATCGCCGCATGTCCGAGATATAGTTGTTTATGACAGGAAAGATCAACGAAAACCGGTTATAACGGATCCCGATTTCATTTCTATGCATATCATAATACCGGTTGAATGGAGCATAATACCGTTATGTCAGTATGGATAGTACGCGTGATGTTCTGAATCCCGTAACTCACAGAAAAACCAACTATGCTTACCTGCCCGAAAAGCGAGCGATTACCCCCGGAAAATATGTCTGGCTTTTAGCAGATATTATTTTCTTGCTTTGTAGAAACGGGCATGAACCATTAAGTTCACTCCCAAATCATGAAAATCGTTTTTATGATTCTCCCCCGCCTCAGGGCCTCTCCGAGGCACGGCGGGGCAATGAGGTTTTAGTATTTTTTGTCATTGAACCGCCGCGGGGCGCCCTTTGAGGTCGGCGGAGTTTATCGCAGTTGAAGAAAGGATACATCTCCATTTTTTCCAAATAATCTGATTTTCATAGGAAATCATTGAGAAAACTCTGACGTTCTCTGGGGCTTCGCCCCCGCCACTGGGGCACCCCCATTGCGATGACAACGTATTACCTGTAACCTTACTCGGGCTATCGCACTGCGCCCGTCCCCCAACGGGGGACTGGTGGCACAAGAGGGGGGCAATATAGTACGTGAAAAAAAGGTTTTCTACAGAGCAATTTTTTTCTACCGTGAGATACCGGGAAATTATCAGAAGGGCTAAATGCATCTGACGGCGCGGGCTTTCCGTTTCCCGATACTATTATTTACCGGTATACATGAATGTCATGCGTACCGATAATTCTATGACCAAAACGTTGTCCGTCTTGTATGTAGACGATGAACCGGATCTCCTTGAAATAGGTAAATTGTTCCTGGAGCAGTCCGGAGAATATTCTATAGATACCTCGGTTTCTGCAGCGGATGCACTGGTCCGGCTGGAACAAAAAAAATATGATGCGATTGTCTCAGATTACCAGATGCCGGTGATAAATGGCATCAAATTCCTGCAGGCAGTGCGGAACCGGGGAGATCAGATTCCCTTCATCATTTTTACCGGCAGGGGCAGAGAAGAGGTTATCATCGAAGCCCTCAACAGCGGGGTTGATTTCTACCTCCAGAAAGGGGGGGAACCAAAAGCCCAGTTTGCAGAATTAATCAATATTATAAGAAAGGCAGTAAGGCAGAAAAGTGCAGATGATGCACTCAAGGAAAGTGAAGCCAAATACCGGAACATCCTGGAAAACATCCAGGATGTTTACTACCGCAGTGATGTTGACGGTAATCTCATTCTCGCAAGTCCCTCCATGGTCACGGTGCTCGGATATGATTCACTGTCGGAATTATATGGGAAAAATATCTCTCATACGTTCTATTACAACCCGGAGCAACGGAAAGAGTTTCTTGCAGAGATCAATCGCAGTGGATCCGTTACCAATTATGAAGTGACGCTGAAAAAGCGGGACGGGACACCGGTATTTGTGCTGACCAGCAGTCATAAATACTACGACCCGTCCGGCAACTTCCTGGGCGTTGAAGGGATTTTCAGGGATATTACAGCACGGAAAAAAGGCGAAGATGAACTGAGAGCAGCGTATGAACAGCTCACTGCCTTTGACGAAGAGATGCAGGCACAGTTTGATGAACTGAAATACGGGCAGGACGCACTTCGTACAAGTGAAAAGAAGCTGCAGGGTATTGTCCATGGCTCACCCATCCCCCAGTTCGTGATCGATAAAAACCACCGGGTGATCAGCTGGAACCATGCCCTTGAACGGTACAGCGGGGTTAAGGCCGATGAAGTCCTTGGAACCAGCCAGCAGTGGAAGGCATTTTACCCGGAGGAACGCCCCTGTATGGCAGATCTCCTCGTTGATGGTACTATTGATAAAATCCCTGAGTGGTATTCGGGTAAGTATAACAAATCGAAGTATGTTGAGGGTGCATACGAGGCAACAGACTTCTTTCCAAAAATGGGAACGGATGGGATATGGCTGTACTTTACTGCATCGACGATCAAGGATTCTACCGGCAATATTATCGGTGCAGTAGAGACGCTTGAGGATATCACCGAGATCACCGCAAAGGAGCAGGCGCTTAAGGCAAGCGAGGAGCAGTACAGGAACGTTATCGAGACGCAGACGGAATTCATCTGCCGGTTCAGACCTGACGGAACGCATGTCTTTGCAAATGAGGCCTATTGCAGATATTTTAAGGAAGACTGTAAGGAACTTATCGGGAAGAAGTTCTGGCCGGAGATTCATCCGGAGGACCGGGACCGGGTGAAGGAACATTTTTCATCATTTACCCGGGAAAATCCGGTCTCGGCCATCGATCACCGCATTATTCTGCCGGATGGCAGTCTGCGCTGGCAGCGGTGGGTGGACAGGGCAATTTTTGATGAGCAGGGCAATATCACCGAGTACCAGACCGTGGGGAGGGACATTACTGATGTCAAACAGGCAGAAGAGGCACTGCGCGAGAGCGAGAGCAAACTCAATGCCATCGTAAGGGGTTCTCCCATCCCGCAGTTTGTCATTGACAAAGATCACAAGGTAATCCAATGGAATGCTGCACTTGAAAGGTACAGCGGGATCAAGGCAGACGAAGTTCTTGGCACTAACCAGCAGTGGAGGGCATTCTACCCGAAGGAACGCCCCTGCATGGCAGATCTTCTCGTTGAGGGACACATTGAGAAGATCCCCCGGTGGTACTCCGGTAAATACACAAAATCCCCTCTCATCAATGATGCTTACGAGGCTACCGATTTCTTCGCCCACATGGGACCTTCAGGAACGTATCTCCACTTCACTGCCGCACTCATCCGGGATTCCAAGGGCATAATTATCGGGGCTGTAGAAACACTGGAAGATATTACTGCGATGAAAGATGCTGAAAAGGAGTTGAAAAAGAACGAAGAAAAATACCGCAATATCCTTGATAATATCCAGGATATTTTCTACCGCTCTGATCGTAATGGCAATCTTATCATGATCTCCCCCTCCGGTGCAGTATTACTGGGATATGATTCTCCTGATGATCTGATAGGGCTCAGTATTGCCGGGCAGATCTATGCCGTTCCCGACGACCGCAACGCATTCCTTGATGCAATGAAGGAGAAGGGGTATGTCAAAGACTACGAGGTAAAACTCAGGCGGAAAGACGGAAATGTTGTCACGGTAGCAACCAACAGCCATTTCTATTACAACCCGGATGGATCGCTCGGCGGGATAGAGGGAATTTTCCGGGACATTACCGGCATGAAACATACTGAAGAGTTATTGAGGGAATCTGAGGCTCTGTACCGTGCTGTTTTTGACAATACGGGTGCTGCTACGATCATCATCGCCCCGGATACCACTATCCTGCTGGCAAATGACGGGTGGGAGAAACTTACCGGGGTCCCAAAGGAAGAACAGGAGCACAAAACAAGCTGGACGGTCTTCATCGATAAAGAGGATGTGGAACGGATGAAGCAGTACCACTATGCCCGCCGAAAGGATCCCTCCCTTGTACCCAGGACATACGAATGCCGGTTGATTGATGCTGCAGGACATATCCACAACTGTATCGTGAATGTGCTCATGATCCCCGGTTCATCCAACAGTGTCGCTTCGCTGGTCGATATCTCAGATCTCAAGCAGGCTGAAGAAGCACTCATGCAGATAAACAAAAAACTCAACCTTATGAGCAGTATTACACGCCATGATATTCTCAACCAGCTTACGGCATTATCAGGATTTACCGGACTATTAAAGAATCATCTTACGAATGACCAGGATCTCATGTATATCAGCCAGAGTGAGACCGCTATCCAAAATATCGAGCGGCAGATTACCTTTACCAAATTATATCAGGATATCGGGGTGAACGGCCCGGAGTGGCAGATGACTGCAACCGTCATCCGGCAGGCAGTAAATCAACTGTCATTAGGAACAATTGCCCTGGAAATTGACCTGAATGATATTGAGATTTATGCTGATCCGCTCCTGGTCAAAGTATTCTATAACCTGATCGACAATTCTCTTCGCTATGGCGATAAGCTTGCAGAAATCCGGTTTTATTCTGCAGAGGGACCTGACGGGCTTGTTCTTTTCTGCTTAGACGATGGTGTTGGCATTCAGGGGAGTGAAAAAGATCGTATCTTTGATCGTGGTTTCGGCAGGCATAGCGGATTCGGTCTTTTCCTTGCACGCGAGATCCTTTCTATTACCGGCCTTACCATAACCGAAACGGGTGAACCGGGCAAAGGGGCACGATTTGAGATTCATATTCCAAAAGGGGCATACCGGCATATCCACCAGTAGATTATGGCATCATACCAGCGTCAGGCAATTAAATTCACCTTTACAGACATCTTTAAGTAAAAATATCGCCCAAGTTATTGAGCAATTGCGCTGCTATAGTGTAGTCCGGCCAATCATGCGAGCCTCTCACGCTCGCGACTGGGGTTCGAATCCCCATAGCAGCATCCGATTTTGACTGATTCAAAAAATCCTGATAACTTCAGGTTATTTAAAAGAGAACATACATGACTGACAGCGCAGAATTTGACGCAATCAGGCGCGGGCACCACTACCGCTGCTGCATCTGCCGGCAGCCGGAGAAAGTTACCGGTACCCTTTTACCGGTGAAGGGAAAGACAGCAGAAGGTGAAAGCATACTTCCCGTATGCCCGGAACACCATGCAAAATACATGCAAGGTTTTTTTACCGGATCTGAGCTGAAAAAGATCGGCATTTCCGCTGAAGATTATCGTAATTTCCTGGCAGAAAAAACCGGTGAGCGCGAATCAGGAAGCGGGTTATCGGCAGAAGAAAAAGTCACCCTGACCCGGGAAGAAACAATAAAAAAGATCCAGAAATCCCGCAAGATGAAAATGCCAAAAGTGCACTCTGATTATAAGAAAGAGATATAAACTTTTTTTTTCCTTTGAAAATGGCCCGGCCATTTTTTTTACAACAGCAGGTATGTTTGCGATTACCGGATCCCTTTTGCTTTTTTGGTTCTGTTGAAATCCTGGAGGGAAATAAGGAGTCGCTCTTGGGGGCTACAGCACATCGTGCTTTCGCCACCACCGCTCGGGCATCCCCCAAAATTGCGATAACCCGCAGAAGGTTGATCAGATTTTTTTAACAAGGGGGTCAAGGGGATACTCCCCTTGGGCTGCCTCCCCCCTAGGGGAGAGAGGGGGTCATCCTCATATCAGCCGCTGATAACAGGCAAACAATGGGAAAAAGAGGATTTCAGCAGAGCTGTTTTTCATTATCTCCATCCGGTTTTTGTTACGCAGATACCCGGATTCATGTAAAAAGGAGTGATCTGGTTAGGTTCTTAGAAAAGAGATCACATCGCCCGCGAACGTTTTACAATAATGTCATTTCCCTTCTTTTTAATTTCCACCTTGATCTTTCCACCCTTGTAATCCACTTCAAAGATGCCGAACTTTTTGTCTTCGACCAGACGCTCAAGTTTCTGCAAATCCGTTCTCAGCATTCGTTTAAAATCATCGCCCTCATAGATCACTTTGACCATGTTTAACACCAACCTGTAATGTTCAATTGTCCAGCAGACGTATCAATCTTCTGTGATTCTCAATTTAATCGATTCTTACCTTCCGGATACCAATTGTCCCGTATTTTCAGCGTTTTTATGAGGAAACATTAAATATCGTTTCCCAGCATATCCCTATATGAGGAGTTATGAGCAGGGAGAAGATCAAAGTCCCCGGAAAGGTCTATGAGGAGTTAGTCGCCCTTCAGCGTGAGATCCATTTCACCCAGGATCACCAGGATACGATTAAGAAAGCCGAAGACCGGGGCTATATGAACGCAGCGAACTGGATCCGCCAGAATGAAAGGGCATATAAGATCGGGTTTGCATGGGGTTTCGAATCGGATGGCGAAGCACCGCAGGGTGCCTTAAGGGATATCCCTGAACGGGAAGCCCCGGCACCCCGGCGTACAATATCCCGTCCCGCAACCATGCAACCCCGCCCGGCAAAGAAATCATCCGGCTCGGGCAGCTCCGGTGGAATTATTGCGGGAATAAAAAACTGGCTGGGCAAATATTTCTAATCTTTTTCTTCTTTTTTATCACGTATCATTGCCGTCACAAAGATAATGTACGTCAGACAACGAACGGATAGTATATGACGGTATGTGAGGACTGTGCCAGTTATTCACCGGTCACAAAGGAAAGGGGGATCTGCCGGATTAATGGTGAAACCACACCGGATCGTGACAGCGAACGGTGCCCTTCCCGCACGTTTATTCCAAAGCCAAAGAAATGATTGAACAGGAATTTTAAAACCATGCCACGGGAACTTTCAGAAAAGGATATTGAAATCTTGAAAAAACTTGCACCGGAATGCGGCGAACTCACCTGCTCAGGATCGGGACATCAGTTCCATTCGATACTGCCTCCGGTCTCCAACCACTTTGCCGAGGACAGCAATGATTTTACACGGCGGATAACCCGGTTGACCGATGAGGAACTGACGTACCTTACCGATATGATCCAGAAGGGAGAGGAGAGCATGGGGTGTCTTCCCGTTGAAGATGTCGAGGCGTTTGTGCACCTTGTCCATGACCGGTTATCAGAAGACGTAGCACAGAAAGTCATCTCTGCGTACGAGTCCGGCTACGAATGCGAGCATTAACCGGAAATACTCATTTATGACAGATATTCCCCCACTCGCTGCCGGTCTCCATGCTTCAACGGTAAAAAAACGCCAGGCTGCAGCAGCAGAACTGGGAAAATCCGGCAATCCGGCTGCAATCGGACCGCTCACCGCTGCTTTTCCCGACCCGCACCCGGGCGTCCGCTTCGAGATTGTGCAGGCTCTTGGCCGGTTGGGTGATTCCGAAGCCATCCCTGCCCTGATAACCGCCCTGGACGACGCTGAACCAGGCATCCGCTGCGCAGCAATTGCGGCACTGGGAAGGATCCGAAACCGGGCTGCTGTCAGTCCGCTGATCGGCTGCCTGAAGGACAAGGATATGACGGTCCGAATCGGTGCAGCGACAGTTCTCGGAAAACTGGGCGATCCAAGGGCAATCCAGCCGCTCACCCCACTGCTTGACGATCCCTTTTCTGAGGTCCGTAATTCAGCCCTTGAGGCTATCCGGAAACTCACCGGAAAATAATCAACAACCCCACCATTCACAGTATCTTAGAAAAGCGGATCACCCAACAATGTAAGCGCCGGCAGTCGGGTAATGTAAAGATCAACAAAAAGGTGTACTCATTGCCGGGATCACAGGTCAGGTACGGCATATCCTGCTCTTTAATGTCCCGACTGCCGATGCAATGCAGATGTCTGCTACCGTTGCACTCCTTGCTGTACTGATCGCCGGTGTGGTACGGGTAAAACCCGAACCCTGCACATACCTTTTTCCCACCAGATTCCTGAACTTTCAATACCCCCACGATAGTATGAGGGTATATATCACACCCGCACAAATCACTGGTTTACAGGAGCAGTCCATTGACCGGAATCATTGAGGCACAGGACCTCAGGAAAAACTTTGGCAGTTTTGTCGCAGTCGATGGCATCTCATTTTCCGTAAAAAAAGGCGAGGTCTTCGGGTTCTTAGGCCCCAATGGAGCCGGCAAGACCACGACCATGAAGATGATCGCCTGTGTCTCACCCAGGACATCCGGTATGCTTTCGGTCTTTGGCAGGGACCCTGACACACAACCGGCAGAGATCAAACAGCGCCTCGGGGTGGTCCCGCAGGAGACAAATCTTGACCCGGACTTTACCTGCTTCGGGAACCTTTTTACGTACTCCGGCTACTTCAACATCCCCACCGGTTCTGCACAGAAGAGATCGGACGAGCTGCTTGAGTTTGTCCAGTTGCAGGAGAAACGCAATGTGGAGGTAGAAAAACTCTCAGGGGGGATGAAGCGGAGGCTGATACTCGCCCGGGCGCTGGTCAATAACCCCGATCTGCTCATCCTCGATGAACCGACCATCGGTCTCGACCCGCAGGCCCGGCACCTGATCTGGGAGAAACTCAAAACCCTTCAGGCGCAGGGGAATACGATTGTGCTCACCACGCACTATCTTGACGAGGCCGCACGGCTCTGCAACCGGCTCGTGATCATGGACAAGGGAAAAATTCTTGTTACAGGAGCGCCGGCAGACCTTGTAAAGCAGTATGTCGGGGAGGAGATCGTTGAAGTGGAGAAGAGTGAAGAAGTGCTTTTTTGCCTTGCCGGACACAACATCCCGCATGAAGTGACCGGTGATACCGTGCAGATTGCGACGTCCTCGTCCCGGGAGATTGCAAAGATCCTGCTCGACTCCTGCCAGCCAAAGAAGATGCTCACGCGACTGGCAACGCTTGAAGACGTATTCCTGAAACTTACCGGGAGAACCCTCAGGGACTAAAACATGCGACACCTTTTTTCACTGCCCGGGGTTTCACGGCGTGCGTGGAAGGTCTGGCACCGGAACCTCGTGGTCTTTGTCAGGACCTGGCACGTAAACTTTTTCCCGCCGCTTGTCGAGGCGCTCCTCTACCTGTTTGCCATCGGCATGGGTATCGGTTCCTACGTCAAAGAGATCGATGGCATTCCGTATGTAAACTTCATCGCCCCTGCCATCCTCGCCATCGCCGTCATGAACTCCGCATTCTTTGAATGCACCTATGGCTCGTATGTGCGCATGTATTACCAGAAGAGCTTTGATGCGATGATCGCAACGCCGCTCTCGATCGAGGACGTAATTGCCGGCGAGCTTCTCTGGGGAGCCACGCGGAGCGTGATCTACGTGATCATCATGCTCCCGGTGCTCGCTGCTTTCGGTGTGATCTCCCTTCCCGCAGCATTGCTTGCAGTCCCGCTCGCGCTCCTGGGGGGACTGATGTTTGCCGGTATTGCGATGTGTTTTACCGCGATTACCCCCGGCATCGATACGCTAAACTATCCCTCGTTCCTGTTCATCACGCCGATGGCACTCTTCTCCGGGACATTTTTCCCGCTTACCCTGCTTCCGGTAACCTTACAGTACATTGCACTGGCTATCCTGCCACTCACCCACCTCGTTGCCATCATGCGGATGTTCACGCTCCCTGCGTTCTCGTGGACGATCCTGTTACATCTCGCGTGGATCATGGCGGCGACGGCGATTTTCTGTATTGTAGCGATCAACCTGATGAGGAGAAGGCTGATCGTGTGACAGGTTAATTCCGCACGATCTTCAGCACATACAGATTCTCATCCTCAATCTTCTGATTCATCACCATCCCGGATGTGAATCCCAGCCGGGAAAAAAGGTCCTGGACTTCTGCAAGCCCCGTGAGCGATGAGATCAACAGCAGGATCCTTCCGTGCGGTGCAAGCACCCGCCCTACTTCAGCAGCGAACCGCTCGATCACTGCCCGCCCGGTTTTGCCGCCATCCAGTGCATACTCCAGCCAGTCATCGATCCGCTCTTCCGGTTGAGTAGGAAGATAGGGCGGGTTGAAAAGGATGAGATCGAATGCGCCCCGTATGCCGGCAAAGAGATCGCTTTGCACGACATCTATCCCGGAACCGCGTGCACACAGTGCTGCATGGGGGTTGATGTCTGTTGCCACGACATCAGCAACCTTCGCAAGCTCGCAGGAGATGAGCCCGGACCCGGTCCCGATTTCCAGCACACGATCGCCCGCTTTAACCTCTTTTCTGGCAGCTTCGAGCAGGAGATACGTATCGGCTTCGGGCTGGTATACCTGCGACAGATCATGGGGCATGGGATAATACTCTTACTATGGTATGTGCTCTGCCTTTAATCATATAAGATCCCTGAACCCGTCACGGTTATTGCATAAACCCGCCGGCAGTTTAAAAAGAAAAGGTCATGAATTTTATCCTGAAAAAACCCATATTGGTAGGGAGTCGTCAGCACACGAAAAGAACCATGCGCACACAGGCAGAACAGGCACGTAAAGGAACGATCACGCCGCAGATGCGGGAAGTCGCCCGGAACGAAGGCATAGTACCTGAAGCACTCCGCGAAGGAATAGCGGCAGGGAGTGCGGTGATCATGCAACGCGGTAAGCGGTATACCGGCATAGGAAAAGGCCTGTCAACCAAAGTCAATGTCAATCTCGGTACATCATCTACCAAAGTTTGCCTGGATGACGAGATACAAAAAGCCACCATTGCAGAGAAATTCGGCGCTGATACCATAAGCGACCTGTCCATGGGCGGGGATATCAATGCCATACGAAAAGAGATCTTCACTCATACAACGCTTCCCATCACCACCGTCCCCGTTTACCAGGCGGTGGTAGAGAATGGTTTCAAGCAGATGACCGCAGACGACATCATGGACACGTTCAGGATGCAGGTTGGACAGGGCATCAGCTCGGTAGTCATCCATGGGGTCAGCCGGGAGATGCTCGGTGAACTCCGCAGGAAAAAACGGCTCCTTGGCATGGTCTCAAAAGGCGGCTCGGTCACCAGTGCGTTCATGCTCATGAACCAGTGTGAAAACCCGTTCATCGAGCATTTCGATGAGATCCTCTCTCTCTGCAGGAAGCATGATATCGTACTCTCGCTGGGCAATACCGCCCGGAGCGGGTGCATCCATGATCGGAGGGATCGCATGCAGCTTGCCGAGATACGGCAGAATGTCCGGCTCGCAGACCGGGCCCGTGCAGCGGGTGTTCAGGTGATTATCGAAGGGGCCGGGGGCCATATCCGGAGCGATCGTATCGCACCGATGGTGAAATATTACAAGAAACAGTCTGCATACCCGCTCTTTGTCGCCGGTCCGCTGCCTACCGATGTTGCGGTCGGCTACGATCACATTGCAGGAGCTGCCGGGGCCAGTATCGCGAGTGCTGCCGGTGCAGACTACCTCTGTTACATCACCCCTGCCGAACATCTCGGGCTTCCCAGCCCGGCAGCGGTAAAAGAGGGACTGATTGCATTCAGGATTGCTGCTCACATCGGGGACACCGTGAAATATGGCAGGGAAGCAGAGGACACAAAGATTGCCCAGCTGAGAGTAGCGCTCGATCGCGAAGGCCAGATCCGCTGTTCTATGGATCCCGAGAGGGCCCGGGCGCTGTCTGACGGTGATGCCGAGTGCACGATGTGCGGTGAGTTCTGCGCAATCAAGATCATGCGGGAGTTTTCTTAAACGCGCCGGAGCACTACTCTGTTATGGAATCACGGTAGATCCCGCGATCCCGCTCCCCGCAGTATCGTTCATAATTCCGGTGCACCTGGGCAGATGATGAATTTGCATAACAATAAGCACAGAGATGCATGCAGGTGGAATACTGCCCGATATCTTTTGACACGATACACCGGCAGGTATTCCGCTGTCCCGGGTCTTTAAGACAGCGTGACAGATCCGGCGCCGTGCCGGAGCCGGTAAGGGTAAGCTGCCCGGAGGGATGGAGAAAATCCATCAGTGCATTGTCATCTCCAAATTCTTTTGTCATCAGATCGTAACTGATGCACTGTCCCCTGCCAATGCCATATCCAGATAGATCCCTCCGCTCGGCACAGGCACTGAGAGAAAACCCCCATTTTTTGTTGAGAAGGGTAAGACCGGTACAGAACTCTGTCACTTCCTCATCCGTGAATTCGCGGACGCCGGTACAATCCCCGGCTTTTAAATTTCTCTTCACTTTGGCATATTTTTCGATCTCCACGAAACTGAAGACAAGCCTTTCCGTGAACGGGGCAATCCGATCGCCGATATACCGGACTTTCTCCAGCAGATCGGCAACGGTGATCCTGTCGGAAAGGATAAGCGGGTCAAACCGCCAGACTACCCTCCCTTTACCCACACGACGGGATAAGCGGATAAACGTGTCGATGCGGGTGTCAACGGCAGGCACATTCGGTTCGAGCCCTTCGTCGTCATAGTAGTTCAGGGTGAAGAGGAAGTAATACCGGTATCCCCGGAGGTCCAGGATATCAAGGTGCGGGAAAAAGGGCGCCGGGTTTTTCGTCCAGAAGACAAAGATGCGGGTCTTTGCAAATGACACAAAAACAGGTTTTCCCCCGAACGGGCTCTTCCATTTCACGTACCCTGCCCTGAGCCGTTTCATGAACCAGTCGCCATAGAATGCGGGGATATCAGTCGATCGGCTGGCTGATATGATAACCGGAGCGATCGCTCCAACGGTACGGATTCCTTCCAGCGAGGTTGGATCAGGTATTTCAAGAGAAATTTTATCCCAGCCTTTCCACTTCATTTCAGATCACGCTGGTATTCCCGATAGGATAACGATTACGGAATAATCCTGCGTTACAATTATTTTTGATGAATTCTAATTTTGTGGGAGTCTGGATAGCATTCAGTATTTGTGATGCATCCCACCCCCTTCGGGGGTCGCTCGGCCGCCTCGGCGGGGCCTCGCTGGGCAGGGAGGTTAGTGCCATGGGAGCTGTAAGAGAACAAATGGAAAACGAATTTTTCCAAATTAACCGACTGAACCGCCGCGGGGGCGCCCCGTCGGGGGCGGCGGAGCTATCGCAAAGGGGGGATGGGGGCATCAGCCCCCATCTTTGAATCAGCGGATTTGAGAAAACTGAATGAAAACAGGCAAAAAATCGAGAACGTTAAGAAATTCAGAATTAACAACAAAGAGTCAGAATCATTACCAGAAAAATCGCAGTAACGCTGCTCACGCCATATTGCTGATTGTAGCAAAATCCTCTAAGTACAGCGCCTCAGGTCGGCTCTGGAGAATCTCATCGGGCAAGACAGCAATTGCCCGTTGCACCCATGCAGGATCGAGCATACCGGCGGATCCTTTGAGACAGTTACGGACCGTCTTTCGCCGGTGCGAGAAGAGCCCCCGGACAACATCTGCATAGCGTTTCTTGTCTTCAATAAAGAAGATCGGATCGCGGGGGAAGATCTTCACGACGGTGGAATGCACCTGCGGGCGGGGAGAGAAGCACTGCGGGGGAAGTTCAAAACATCGCTGTACTGCAGCGTATGTCTGGACCATGATCGACAGTCTGCCACACTCCTTGGAGCCTGCCGGGGCAACCATCCGGTCCGCAAATTCACTCTGGTACATCAGCACCGCGACCCGGAACCCGCGCTCGAGCAGGCGGAATGTGATCTTGGAGCTGACCGAATAGGGCAGGTTGGAGACAGACATTTCAAACGGCGGTAGCTCACACCTTGTTGCATCGCCATGCTGAACGGTAAGCTGACCGCTCTCAATTTCATCAAAAAAACTGTCAGCGAGTTGCTCGCAGAGCATCCCGTCAAGCTCAATTGCGTGCACAATCGCACCGCGGTCCAGCAGGGCACGGGTGAGTGCCCCGTTGCCCGGGCCGATTTCCAGAACGCGTTTGCCCTTAACATCCTCAAGGTCAGCTATCCGCCTGACTGCATTGGGATCTATGAGGAAGTGCTGGTCGTGATAGGCTTTCATCGGGTGGTAAAGACGTGGTATTTGGTTTCCTTGACCTCGAGCTCTTCGATAATCCGTGCCTGGATCATCTTCTCGGGGTGGGGGATCGATTTGATACGAGCCGATATGTCTGCCAGACTTGCAAACGGTTTCTTGTTGCGCTCTTCTAAAATCTCCCACATCAGTTTCTTCCCTATGCCCGGGAGGAGGTGCAGCATATGAAGCCGGGGCGTAATCGAGATTGCCTTATTAAAGAAAGCGACAAAATCCGCTTCCCGCTCCTTAATCACTTCTGCAATAATAAACGGAAGTTCGCCTCGTGCAGTAGGGGTAAGTTCCTCATACCCGATCCGGCGCTTCACCCGCTCAATCCTGTCCCGCTCGGCATCGCCGATATAGACACGGTCATGGAGCTGGATGAGAGCCGATGGCTTAGGTACAAGTTCGAGAAGTTTGAACTGCTCAACACCCATTGCCTGCACGATAGGCTCCCGCTTGAACTGTGGGCGGGGGTCTTCAGCATGGCCCTTCATGAGCACATCCAGTACGATCGCGTTGACCTCTTTTTTCTCCGCCTTCATCTCAATCACACCTCAGAAGTGTGTCATCACCAGTTCAATGATAGTATCGACTTCTTCAGGAGAAAGCGTGAACCGCTCCTTTGCGTATATCGCCCTGACTTCATCACGGGTCTTTGGCATGATATTGGCGATACGGTACGCAATGTCCGGTTTCATCTTTTCCAGTTTAAGGAGGTCGGCTACGAGGGCTTTGGCCTTTTCCGGCGTAGTCTTTGTCAGCTGATTAGCATGTTCAATGCAGCGCCGGAACTCATACGACATCTCCTTCTCGGCGGCAATCCGTTCGGATTCCACCGCTAAAAGGACTCCGCGCATCTCGGGGAGCGTAACCTTCTCTTCGCTAATTATACCCTTAACTTTCATGCCAATCACCTAGACAGTGAGTTTACTTTTGTGCTTTTAGATGTTGTGGTCTGGAGATGACGGTCTTGTCGGCGTCACCATCACGGATAGTGAGCATCCATGCACGGCCACGCTGGCCGATAACGGTTCCGGTCTTCCCATGGAACCTGCGGTGGGGCATGCCCTTCTGGATGCTCGGCTCAACGACTACGTGTACCCTGTCACCAATCTCGAAATGCTGGATGACGGAGGTTACCGGCGGCAGGCCGCGCTTTCTTAGATCTTTCTTGAACTTATACCGTGTCTTCTTTCGTGGACCATTGTGATGTGCCATTTTTAATCTCCCTCCTTCATTCCTTCTACCTGTGTTACGTCGAGGCTGGTAACGCGGGCCGTTTTGTTCAGGATCTCGGCAAGACTCGGACGGGTTCTGCCTCCGTCCCCGCTCACGAGCTCTTTGATGTAGAGGCCGGCTTCGCCCAGGACTTCGACAACAAATTTGCCGTCCTGTTCCCCTGCATGCTCGATAGCGAGGACTTTTCGCTCCCGGATCTTGTCTGCTCTCCGGTGAGCGACCCTTTCGGGCGTGCGCTGTTGTATTGTGACGCCCTGCAAGGTTTTTACAGCATTTGCGAACTCATCCGCAGATAATGCGCCGTCAACCTCGACCAGGATCCTGTATTTTTTATGCGCTTTGTTTGATTTAAGGGTTTCCACCTCAGCCCGGTCTGTCCAGCGCTTGAGTTCTACAGAAACCCGCCCGCCCGCCGTCCGGTTGATCTCCGCTTCGAGTTCCCTGAGATCCAGGGTGCGCCGTTTCGGCTCAACCACTTCAAGGATAAACGGGCGGCCGGTGCCCACCATCCGGGCGTCGATATCCTCCCTCCCGGCCCCGTGAAGCACAGCGTTGGTCGCGTCAAATGCCTCGATAACCGGCCTGCCGATCAGTTCCTCCACGGAATCGAGATACTGGGCACCGGTGAAATTGCACTTCTCGCACCCCTTGCCCCGGCACTCCCGGCAGTCCCAGTGGGTCTGCGGAATGCCCCGCTCGAACTTCTGGTACCGGCCGTAGAAGAAGACCGAGTTGACCAGCACTTCCGTATTCCCGGTGGCGGGATCGAGGATGACCACGATCTGGGGGTTCTTGAAGTCCACGACCTTGCCCGTGCGGGCAGAGACCGCCTTTCCCACCTCGCGGTTCACTTCCGACTTGAACGGTTCTGGCTCCGACAGCGAGAGATCGCTCCAGACCATCTCCTCGTTCTCGGCAATCAGCGGGGGGACGCGGCAGCCAACCAGGAAATTATCGTATTCCAGGCCGGTAACCGCTGCAATAACGCGATCCGCCCAGAGCGGGACACTATCAAAGAAATTCCCGCAGACCCAGCAGGTTGCACTGAATTTTTTATAGGGCACGTTGGCAACGATCGCTTTTGCGATCCTCAAGCCCCTTCCACGTTCATCATTGCTCAGCCCGTGCGAGCGTTTGCCAAAGAACCGCCCGAGGCAGTGATCGCAGCAGTCGCCATATTCCAGGATCTTATCCACCTGTTCGTTTACGTCCATTGGCTCTTTCTCCTGTCCAGTTCGTTCTGCAGCACCGTTATCGTGTGATCGGCATGCAGGCAGTTCGGCCCCACGGAATACCGCGGGCAGTCTTTTATGAGTAGTTCTTCGGCTTCTGTGAAGTTCAAATGGTCTGATAGCAGGAAAGCATCAGGCAAGGTACCTGCTTTACGGATATCCATGCCATGCTCATCCAGCACAGCAAACGTATGTTCGGTCATGAGCCGGTCGAGACCGCCCTTGCGCACCTGTATGCCATCAGCAGCTTCGCGGAACTCATTTCCACAAACCGTATCCAGCGCCTTTTTTATCAATGCTCCGGCACTCCGCTCATCCGGGGAGAGCGAGCGTATCGTTTCACCGGAGAACTTCACCGTCTTGGGGCCGGCCGGTGCACCGCAGAGTACGAGGTAACATTCCACGTCCCTGCGGAGATCATGCGAGAGGAAGAACGATGCATTCACGCACCGGCAGAGCACATCCATCCGGCCCCCGCTGCCCGGCAGGTCATTCAATGAATACCCCCCGTCAGTCCGGGCAATATGCCCGATAATCGCAAACACCGTCATACCGTATCTCACTGCTGGCCGGAGAAACGTTTCATCAGGCGCTGCATATTGAACTTCCCCCCGCTCCCGGCACCACGGAGCCCTTTTAAGGTCCGCTGCATGGTCTTGAAGTACTTGAGCAGTTCACGGACTTCATCGGGTTTTGCTCCTGACCCGTGGGCGATACGTGACATGCGGGAGCTGTTGATGAGGGTGGGATCATCGAGTTCATTGGGCGTCATCGAGTCCATAATGATCCGGTAGCGCAGCATCTTGGTACTCGTGACATCATATACCCCTTCGGGCAGCTCCATATTGCCGAGCGGGAGCATACCCATGATCTGCTTTAACGGCCCCATCTTGTTGAGCGCTTCGAGCTGTTTGTACATGTCACGGAGGGTGAACTTGCCCTTCATCATGGCATTGACGTCCATGTCTTCCGCGTTCATTGCCTCGGTTGCCTTCTCGTAGAGGGCTTTTAAGTCACCCATACCGAGCAGCCGGGAGATGAACCCGTCAGCATCGAACCGTTCGAGATCCTCGATCGTCTCACCGGCGCCGATGAACGCAATCCCGCTCTTGGTCTCGGCAACCGCTGACATGGCGCCACCACCTTTTGCGGTACCATCCATCTTGGTGATGATGACGCCGTCGATCCCAATTGCTTCGTGGAACCGTTTTGCCTGCTCGCTTGCCTGCTGGCCGAGTGCCGCATCAATGACAAGCCAGCGGTGCGTGGCTTTTGTCAGGTTATTGAGATTGATGATCTCCTGGATCAGGTCTGCTTCAAGCGCATGCCGGCCCTGGGTATCGACGATGATAAGCTCGTGATCCTTGAGTGCCGCCAGTCCTTCGCGGGTGATCCTGATGGCATCTTTTTCCGCCGGGTTGCCAAAGCAGGGTACATGGATCTTGGTACAGAGCGTATTGAGCTGGTCATAGGCGCCCGGCCGGAACGTATCGGCACAGATCACCGCAACTTTCATGCCCTTTTTCTGGAAGTAGCGGGCAAGTTTTGCCGTCGTGGTGGTCTTACCGCTGCCCTGCAGGCCTGCCATGAGGATGGTCTGGGGTTCGAGTTTAACTTCGGTGGAGGCCCAGACGAGCCGGACGAGTTCCTGGTACACGATGCGAAGGACATGCTCTCGGACATTGGTACCCTTGGGCAGCTGTTCATCGAGAGAGCGGGAGCGGATTGACTTGCTCAGCTCCATGACGAGCTTCACATTCACATCCGCAGAGATGAGCGCCCGCTGGAGATCTTTTACCAGCTCATCGACCGCGGCACGGTCAACGACTGTCTTTCCGGCAAGTTTCTTTAACGCGTCTTTTAACGAGGAGGAGAGATTGTCGAGCATCAGGCACCATCCAGGAGTTCACTGACCATACCCGCAGGATCGAACGGGATGATATCGTCATATGACTGGCCAACCCCGAGGAACATGAGCGGTTTTCCAATGGTATGGGCGATCGAGATCGCCGCCCCTCCTTTCGAGTCCATATCGGCCTTGGTAAGCACAATCGCATCGGCACCGATCGTCCGGTCAAATTCGGCTGCCCGGATCACCGCATCGTTGCCAGCCACTGCCTCATCGACATACACCACGAGATCGGGTTTCATCACCCGTTTGATCTTGTCGAGCTGGTTCATCAGGTTTGACTTGGTATGGAACCGCCCGGCAGTATCGGCAAGCACCACATCAATTTTATGCGAGATGGCGTACTGCACGGTGTCAAAGAGGACGGCAGACGGATCCGCTCCCTCCTTGTGCTGGATGACCTTGATTCCTATCCGCTCGGCATGGACAGCAATCTGTTCGATTGCGCCTGCCCGGTAGGTGTCCCCGGCCCCGATCACGACAGAAAAACCCTGCTTGTGGAGATACGAGCCGATCTTTGCCACGCTCGTGGTCTTGCCCGTGCCGTTCACTCCGGTAAACAGGATCTTGACCGGGCGGGGGTGGGTGGCAATGTATTCTTTGAGATCGAAACCTTTGCCCAGTACATCGAGCAGTGCCGTTTTTAAGGCACTGACAACCATCGCATCAACCGATTCGCCGATCTTCCGGTGTTTCCCGACAAGGTTTTTTCGGACAATGACAATGATTGCATCCGTCACGGGCAGTGCCACATCGCTTTCAAGCAGTGTCATTTCCAGTTCAGAAAGAGCGTCTGCGATATTCTTGTCGGATACGATCAGTTCCCGTTCAAGGACAAGGACCTTGACTTTCTCAACAAAGGATGGGGCTGCGGATTGCGCAGGTTCCACGGCACCGGCTGCGGGGGCAGGGGGGGCAATGACCGGCTCAGCAGCAGGAGGTGCAACAACAGCCCCTATGCTGCTGCTTAACCGGTTTCTCGCAGCCTGAAGCCGCTCTTTGAGCCCCCCGAACATGAGAAAAGACCCCGTTATTCCTCTTCCTGCGGTACATCCATGGACTGCTGGTACCCGTACTCAAGCCGTTTTGTGATCTCGTTCATCTGGGCACGGAGTTTGTCGAGCGTTTCAGATACCCTTTTTTGCGAGGCTTCCATCTCCATGATCCGCTCTTTTAAGAAATCCACGGCTTCTTTGTTGGAGCGTTCGACTACGACTTCTGCACCGATGGCGACCAGGATCTTCTCGGGTTCGAGCACCTTTGCCCGCACGCTTGCCCCGCCACCGATCTGGAGAAGAACGGTATTGTCTTCCGCTGCAACCATTGCTTCGAGCGCCTCAATGGCGGCGATCGCCTCCATCCTGCCATTCTCCAAAAGATTCAACTGCTCGACAAAGATCTCGGCCTGCTGTCCGTAGTCCTTGAGGTACTGCTGGAGCATCATCAGTTCGCGCTGGTCTGCCTGTTGCGTATGTGTTGCCAAAATCTGCCACCTCGTAATAGCTTCTTATTGAAAAATAATACTGACTCCTGATATGTTTGTCCTAGGGTATCATAAATACATCATGGTGAGATCGGGGGATTTACCATTTTTCGCGGGAGATTATTTCAGGATTTTTTTGCATAATTATTTTGCACAAACTAATGTCCTGAAAAATGTGTCCAGTAAATGAAGGCGGCACTCCGCAGTCTTGCTCCAGGGAATACTGTAAGCATTTCTTTCTGCGTGTTTTTTTCCGAAAGGGTGGATTTTGTGAGGATTATAGCACCTTGCTATTGCCGGACCGGTACATTTCTTTCGGTACACTGATGGTGAACCGTGCACCGCTGCCCCGGGTGCTGGTCTCTGCGATCGTGATACCGGTGATCGAAAGAATCTCGCGGGAAAGGAAGAGGCCGAGGCCGGTGTTTTTCCCAAACCCCTTCGTAAAGAGGTGAGGCCGGTCTCCTTCCGTGATCCCGACCCCATCATCCTCGTACGTAATAACAAGATCGCCATCCACTTCCTGCAACGAGATCCTGATCGTCTGCAACCGCTCCCCCCCATATTTCAGGGAGTTGTCAATAAGGTTGTAAAACACTTTTTCAAAGAGAGGGTCTGCAAATACTTCAAGATCCAAACAGACCATATCGACGTTCACAGTACCAAGGGTCAATGCACCTTTGGCATCGATGACGGTATTCATGACATTCTGCCATACCGGTGCCTTTACCCCCATATCCTGGTAGTCGCGGGTGAAGATGATCTGGTTCTCGATGTTCCGGGTTGCCCTTTCAGAATGCGCGATATAATCGAGGAGCTGCGAATCTTCAGTATGTTTTTTGGTAAGGGAAAGGTATCCCCTGAGAACCAGAATCTGGTTGATGATGTCATGGCGGGTGATCGATGAGAGCAGATTGAGTTTTTTATTCGCCTGCGTTAAGGCATCTTCAGCTTTCTTTCGTTCAGTGATGTCGACAAAGGAAGCAATCGATTTTTTTGTTCCCGGGATAAGGGCGACTACCGCATGCAGGATTTTTATTGACCCGTTCCGGTCGTGCATACGGATCGTGTAACTCGAGGGAACCGATGCCGGGTCAATACGCCGTTGTTGATGGTATTTTTTGATCAGATCGAGATCGTGTGGATGGGCGATCTGATCCCAGCTCATCTTTCCCTCGATCTCCCCACGGGAATATCCCAGCAGCTGGGCGCATTCGGAGTTTGCCTGGTCAATGGTACCGTCCTCATTTAAGATGATGGTGGCAGCACCGGTGGTCTCAAAGAGGATGCGGTACCACGCTTCGTTCTGCGCAAGGACCACCTGCATATTCTTGCGTTCCGTGATATCCTGGATAACCCCCACCATGAACACCTGGCCTGCTGCATCCGTATACAAGGTGAACGTAGAGATGATGGTGCACACCAGTCCATCCGGTTTTGTTATCGTTATTTCCTCTTCCTGGGGGGCAAGTGTTCTGAAAATTTTTTCCACTCGTTCCCGATGGATATCCGCATCGTGCCGGTTGTAAAAATCCTGGTGCGTTTTTCCGAGTATTTCCTCCCGGACCCTGCCGATAAATGTGCACAGGCTGTCGTTTACCAGGACAAAACGATGGTTCCGGTCAAGGACATAAACCGGGTAAGCGATTGTGTTGATCACTGAATTGAGGTTGCGCTTAGACTCCACCTCAAGTTCCAGCAGATGCATCTCAGTTCGGACCTTGCGTTCATGAAGGATATGATGGACAACAGACGCAAAAATGAACATGCCGACGACGTTAAAAACAACCATGGGGATTGCAACCATCGTAACTACGGTAAAAAATTCCGATGGTTTTGTCACAAGGACAAGCGTGTAGCAGGAGATAAGCGTCTCAGAAAGCGCAATGAACAGCACAGCAACCCATGTCGGGACAAACTGGCGTTTGTTCGCAAGATACATAATGCCGCCAAGAATTCCCGAGAGGATGGGGGCGGATAACCCGGTCCACATATAGGGGCCCCCCTGGGCAAACCGGAACAACCCCCCGATGATTCCTGAACCAATCCCGATGTACGGTCCACAGACCAGACCCGCAGCCATGGGGCCGATATCCCGCACATTCACAACAGCGCCATAGATAGAGAGCCCGGAGAGTGTCCCGAAGATTGACAGAACGCCAAAAAAAACCATGAGGAGTATCCGGGTGGTCCATGTTGGGTTGTGCTCGAAAACCTCATTGAAAAACCGGCTTCTCATGAAAACGGATGCAAAGACGATGATCACACAGAGTATCTCAAAGAGTGTAACTGAACTCTGGATGATCGTCAGTTCCATAATATTCGATTGATGAATGAGTAAATAATTATATTGGGATAAAAATGATCTTTCCTCTTTTGAAATCATTTGACATGATATCTATCCATCCATGTGAGCGAACGAACGATTGGCATATCCAGGCCGGGGCTTCCTGTTAAAAAGGTGAGTTATCACTTTTATTCCCGATGAGGAATGGGTTACTTTCTTACAAACAGGTTTCCTGCTTTGCTTTCCACAGTTGTGCCGTCTGACGGGATTTTTTTCTTCCAGTCCCTGATATTTTTGCAGTCATGCTCAAAGGGAAGGCGGTGCCTGCCGCAAAAATACCGGTGACAGTACTCGCAATGGAATGGAAGATACACGCGCTCCCCGCAGAAAGCACAGTCCTCATGAAGCGGGGGAGGTTTCTTCCCGAATCGTTTTTTAAAGAATGTAACAATGGATGCGAGAATTCCCACAAATCTGTTATTGCCTCTCCCGGGTTAAAAACGTTTAACCCGTATTAGAGGTTTGTACAAATCCCCTGTTGAGTTTTTTTGCATTGTAGAAAACCTTTTTTTCATAATATATTGCCCCCCTCTTGCGCCACCAGTCCCCCGTTGGGGGACGGGCGCATCGCGATAGCCCGAGTAAGGTTACAGGAAATACGTCATCATCACAATGGGGGGTGCCCCAGTGGCGGGGGGGGAGCCCCCCGGGGGTATTCATGGGCCCTTTGGGCCCCGGCGACCCCGGAGATAAACTTTTCCTTATAACCTCAAAAAATTTTCTCTTTAATTTTTCTTAAAAAAAAT
>Ga0074195_1001534_pt1 | contig 31754 bp, 26 predicted proteins | sample EPASupsiteHSE623_FD_64525 | JGI IMG/M metagenome (GOLD analysis project Ga0074195, IMG submission 64525) | Bioremediated contaminated groundwater from EPA Superfund site, New Mexico - Sample HSE6-23 | ecosystem: Environmental > Aquatic > Deep subsurface > Groundwater > Contaminated ... | reverse complement strand
CCCGTTTTAGGTTTTCTTTGGAAGGAATTGAAGGAAATAAAAACTATCAGGTTGTTATTATTGCAGCAGGACAGGACAAAAGTGTTTTTGGATTAGAATATACTCTTTACCTCTAGATTATCCAATTATACAGAGGGATAGCAGTAAGGTTAAACTTATCCAACTTAATTTCCATATTGGACACTTGTTCTCATGATTATACTTCGGCTGTTTGAATTTGCAAATAAAATCAAACTCCATAGCGAAGTATAACTGCATTTAACCATGATTGCTTTCGCGATCCTGTCAAGATGCAGTACAAAATGAGTCAGGTCAATATTTCACTGTAATATGATAGATTGTAAATGTGGAAATATGTTTCAATATTTGCATTGTGTCTGCTATTCTCATATGAAGCATTTTCCGGTGATGGGGGTCTTGAGATACAATTGATAAACAGCAACAAGATAAGCCTTTCACCAGGTTCTACCTCGAACATTGTTGTCATGCTGATTAATAATTCAGATTCCTCCCGTGAGTTCCATCTTAAAATCAACACTCCAAAAGGCTGGAGTCAGCTAATGGAATACAGCTCCGTTTTTGTAGAGAAAGCCAGCAAGAAAGTGAAAATATTTAGCTTTTATATTGGTGAATCAACAAAAGTTGGTGATTACACAATTGACATCGATGCATATGAAAAATCTGAAAACCGGAAAATCGGGACGGTTAATATCCCTGTTATTGTTGAACCAAGGTATGAGATTCTCACAAGTATATTGAAAGCCCCTGATTATGTGTTTTCAGGAGACACCCTGAGCATAAAATTTGTAATACAGAATTTATCCAATATTGAGGTTCATATTCAGGCTGAAATTATGAATATTAACATTCCGGAAACCAGAACTTTTGTATTAGCTCCTGATTCGTCTATAGTTACAAGGGTTTTCGTTACTACCGTGAAAGAAATTGAATTTTATATCCGAAACAGTGTAAGCCTTACAACAATTATTCGTGAAAACCCGGAGACAAAAAGTTCAATTTCATATGCTTTTAACGTAGTGCCTTCCGGGAAAGTTAAATTTGATGCTTACAACCGCATTCCCGTTAAAATATCCGGACTATTTGTAACTGACAATCAGCTCGGTGACAGAAAATATGGTGCCATGTTCGATATAAAAGGCGCCGGTACGTTATCTGAAAAGAAAATGAGAATGATTGACTTCCATTTTCGCGGGCCTAACCGGCAAGGAAATCCTCTTTTAGGACAGACTGATGAGTACTATGTAAAATATTCTTCAGTACACTCAAAAGTCATACTTGGTGATTACAGCTTCAGTCTCACTGATTTAACCGAAGGACCCAGACATGGCCGGGGCGCTGAATATGAACATAAATTAAAAAAAATAAGTGTTGGAGCATTTATTAATTTTCCCCGGTATTATCCCGATATTAAACGGGTGATTTCAATTTTCGGAAGTTATTTCCCGAGTAAAAGGTACAAGGTAAATCTTGGTTACCTTAACAAAACTTTAGCGGCAGACAGTACAGATATTGCAGCTCATCTGATTACAGTTTCGGGAGAAGCGGCCCCTTTTCAATGGGGTAGTATTGATCTTGAATTTGCTGCCGGCATGGCCAATGGAGAAACGACGATGGCCTATTCAACAGCGTTAAGGATCAAATTATCACGATATAGTTTTTTTTTCAACTTTACATCAGCGGATAAAGACTTCCCGGGCTATCTATCAAATTCACGTTACATATCAACCGGTATCAATGCCCCTTTTGGACGCAAGATAAGCCTTAACCTCAATTACAATTTTAACAGCACCAACATGGCATTGGATACCATGTACGGATCTGCGCCTTTTAGTGACAACCTGAACCTTTCGGCAAGCTATCAGATTAATTATAATCATGGTTTCAGTGTTGGACTTAACATGCGTGGCAGACAAGACAAGGCAACCCCAAAACAGTTTGACTTCAAGGAATATACTGTAAGGATTACCGCTCGGAGTCAAATCAAACGTTTCGGAATCAATGTATATGGGGCTTATGGAATAATGCAAAACTTCCTGGAACAAAAGGAAGGTGAGTTAAGGAATATTATTAATGCAAATTTATCGTTGCAGTACCAAATCAATAAAAATTTAGATGCAAAATGTTTTGTAAGTTATCAGGGTGGTCAACAGTATCTGACCGAAAACTTTACCCGGTTATTTTATGGTTGCATGATAAATGCAAATCTGATGAACAAAATTTCGATAGCATTTCAATACCAGAATAACTACGAAGTTGAGGAGTACTATAATGACCGTAGCATACTCTCATTAAATGCAAATTATATTTTGAATAAAAATCACGAAATTGGCGTCGGGGTAAATTATAGCCTAAAGAAAAACTATCTTGACAAAACACAACTGGGGGCTAATCTACATTACACTTATACCATTAATGTCCCGGTTTCCAGAAGGAAAGATATCGGGAGCCTTCAGGGAAAAGTCATAAACAACGGGGTTGACCGTGTTGAAGGAATTCTGTTCACCCTTGCCGGTAATATTGCCATTTCCAATGAAAACGGTGAATTCAAATTTCCCCTTGTTAAAACCGGTAGCTATTTTTTATTTATGGATAATTCAAAATTAGGAATTAATACCATTGCTGAGACCCCCGGCCCCTATAAGATTGAAATACTCCCCGGGCAAATGTATAATTTTGAAGTTTCCTTGACAAAATCGGGAAAAATTACCGGTAAAATTATTATTGTTGAAGATGAAAATAAAGATAAAAAAGGATTTATCCAGATAAAAGAAGAATTAAAGACAATGATCATTGAGGCCAGCAATGGGAATGAGGTTTACAGGGTTTTCACTAACCAGGATGGGACATTCAATTTTAATGACCTGAGACCAGGTCAATGGAAAGTAAAAGTATACGATCGGGGTATTCCAAAAGGATATAAAATCGAAACGGATGAATTTATTGTAAACCTGATTTCAGAACAAGTTGCCACTATTAATGTTAAAGTATTGAAACAATCCCTGATGATAAAATTTCAAAAAAAATCGTAAAAGAAACCGTATATTTACATGAATATTGATCACCATGAAAAGGCTGACGGTAATTTCCTGGATTTGCTTATTGTCTATAAATTTTGCATCTCGGGCGCAGAACAGCATTTCGCTTAGTAGCAGAAGCCCGATATACATGGAATTGACACATACCTTCAATGCAGGTGTGCCCCGGCAGATTATTGTTGATGATTCACAATGGCTTAATTATACTACATTGATCCATCCGAATGATCCGACATTTTCTATAACGGTTGAAGTTGCCATGGGAAGCATTCCTGACGGTTTGGAATTGCAGGTTGAGGCAAGCCCTTACGCAGGAGGTAGCAAGGACAGGGCTGGAACGCCAACAAAAAAAATTACAATCTCCCATATACCAAGGGTTCTGATTGATAATATCGGTACTTGTTACACAGGATCCGGAAAGAATGAAGGGCACCGGCTTACCTTCTCTTTTGTCATTACAGATTATTCAAAACTTCAATCCGGGACAACATCAATTTATGTGCAATACACCATTAAGCAATAATTGATTTCACTGAGAATAAATCGTCAGATTTAAATGGCAGGTTTCAAAGAGACTCCAAGGCAGAAAATGATTGGGGTGATGTATTTAGTATTGTTGGCCCTATTGGCTTTGAATGTTTCAAAGGAAGTTATCGATGCTTTTGCATTAATAAACGAAAGTGTGGTTCAATCAAGCAAACCCCTTTCCCAAAATTTGCAGGAGGTTTATAAAAATTTCGAAGCGAATTATCAGTTCAACCAGGCAAAGGTAAAACCCTTCTGGGAAAAAGCGCAGGTTGCCAGGAAGCTTTCATTGGAAATGGTTAAGTATATTGAAAAAATGCGAAATGAATTGATTTCAGTTACTGAGGAAATAAATACTGATTCTGTCTTTGAAACTAATATTACGAAATATAAAAAAAAGGATAACAATACGGTCCCAACACAATTCTTTTTAGGAAGTTCTGTTGACGGATCTCAGGGAAAAGCAAGGGAATTGAAAGAAAAAATTCAGAATTTTCAAAAGAATTTGGTTGGGCTGATAGATTCAAAAGTAACTGATAAAATGAATTTCAGCTTATCAACTGAAGGACCTTATCATAATGCCGACGGAATGGAAGAAACCTGGGAAATGCACTTTTTTTATAACACTATTCTTGCTGCTGATATTACGCTTTTAAACAAATTAATCCTTGACGTTCGCATGGCTGAGTTTGATGTCGTTAATTTACTTCATAAATCAATCGGACAGGGTGATTTTAAATTCGATAAAATTGAGGCTAAGATATTGCCCAAAAGCGAGTTTGTGTTTGCGGGAGAAGAATATTCAGCTCAGGTTATAGTGGCAGCATTCGACACCAGCCAAAGCCCCGAAGTTTACTTCATGAATGGAGTGGATAGTCTGCCGGCAAAAATGATCGAAAGTGCCAGTTTGATAAGGGTTAAACCCAATGATGTTACTTTGCGCTTTCCAACCAGTGGAGAAGGCTTGAGAAAATATGCAGGTTTTGTGAGAATCAAATCTGCGGTGAATGTGGCCAATGATTACCATTTTCGGGGTGAATACATGGTGGCCAATCCTTCATTTTCCATTTCGCCAACAAATATGAATGTATTATATACTGGGGTTGATAATCCCGTTTCAATTGCAGTGTCAGGTATAATCAAGGAGAGTTTAATCCCGATCATATCATGTGGAACCATAAAACCAAAACCCCAGGGTTCTGGTTGGATCGTAAATGTGCCACCCGATTGCAAGGAGGCATTAATTAGTATTTCCGCACAGGTAAATGGACAAAGAAAACAGGTGGGTGTCCAGAAATTCAGGGTAAAGATGCTTCCGGATCCCAAAGCAACCATTTCAAATAAAAACAAAGGTGTCATTAATCGTAATATTATGATCGCGGCGGGAATGTTAGTGGCCAAAATGCCTGATGATTTTGAGTTTGCCTATTCTTTTTCGATCAAATCTTTTACAATGATAATACAAAGAGGATTTAATGTTACAAATTACAAATCAGGCAATGCGAATTTAACAGAGGAGATGATACAGCAAATCAAACGGACGAACAAGGGGCAAAAAATTGTGATTGAAGACATAATCGCAATTGATCCGTTGGGAAGTGAAAGATTACTTTCGCCAATAGTTTTAAATATTGAATAATGAAAGGTACCCATAAAAAATCAGAGACTGGATCTCTGCGCAAAAAGGCCGAAGATCAGTTGAAATTGAATTAATAACAAATTCAAACTTTGGATACCGCCCAAGATCCGGCGCGTAAAATAAAACCCCGTAAGGAATTAGCCTACGGGGTTTTATCATTTTTGATTGTGCCCGGAACAGGACTCGAACCTGCACATCCGTACGGATACTAGTCCCTGAAACTAGCGCGTCTACCAATTCCGCCATCCGGGCAATCGAACGTACACACCATAAAATGAACGTACGCTTCAGGGAGTGCAAAAGTACGCTTTTTTTGACTTGTACCAAATGCTGCCTTGATATTTTTCGAAATTCTTTCTATGGTGTTGAATTCTTGCAGTTTTGAGACAGCAATCATGACTGCATTCATTGATAATTCGATTCATCAGAATGGGCTGCACTCAAGGTATGCCGGGTTGCGGTCGGGTCCTGTTTCGCTGGTGCAGGTTGTAAACCGGTTGCGCCCGGGAACCCGCAATCCCTTGAATTCAAGGATCAGGCTGACTTCATGGGCGCCACCTGTGCCCTGGAGGTTTTCCGAAACCTGGATATCATAACTGTACATAAATTTAATATTTGTCGTCGCCGATAACATATGCCTGTAACCCGCCAGCACCATCAATGATGTTGTGGGGCCATAAACAGAGGTTGCTTTGAAATACCCGCCCAGGTAAATATTATATTTCAAAGCATTCACTCCTACTTGTAACGAACTCATTCCATTCTGGTTTTGAAACAGGATACCTGGGTTGATGCGAAGCGGATCTCCGAACCCTTTGACCGGATTCTGGGATGAGGTAGGTCCGTTCCCAAGTGTGATCACAAAATCAAGATGTCCTACATATTTTCGTGGCAAGGGCGATTTTGACAGTGCAAAAAAGGATTCATCCGGTTGAAAAAGATGGTCGACGGCAACACCGGCAGTAGCGGTAATATTTCCTTCACGATTAACAAACTGCATCAGTCCGCCGGCCCCGAAATCCGGAAAAATCCGCTTCTGGTCATCCGGACCAACTAACTGTGTCGGGCTAATATTTCCATACTTGCCGCTCAGCTGGTCACTGAAAACATAATCACTCCATGTAATCCATTTCTGAACCATCGCACCTTTGATCCCAACCTGGACAATCAGGTTGTAGGAAACCGGGATCCTTACCGCCAGAGATGCCGCAACCGAAAGATTTTTGATAAACCCCACTCCTTCGTTATCGCGGTTAACAAGCAAACCGATCCCACCTGAACCCGGAAGGTTCCTGTCGCCAAAATCACCCGAAAAATAGAGTGTTTTATAATCAACCGGCAGCGTGGGCCATTGATCCCTGCATGAAAGCCGCGCCCGAATCCCCGTATTAAGCCCGGTGTAAGCCGGGTTATAATAGAGCGGCGCATTCAACCATTGAGAATAGTTTGGATCCTGGCCATTTAAATTAGAAAATACCAGCAGGACCTGCATTAAAATCATAACTGGCATCAAAAAGTACTTTTTCATCGCTCCCTCCTCCTTTATCTGAACAAAGTAACCGTTCCAATCGTTTTTCCCGGGCCTTTTCCATTATCGGAACCCAGCCACACCGATCCATCCCTGAATTCCGCATCAACCTTCCACATATAGGTATCCTGCGGCATGAGTTTCCCTTCAAATGTACCATCCCATGATTCAACAGGCACACCACTTTCATCCAGGGCAGTAGATTTCCATATGATATGGCCCCAGTTATCGTAGACTTCAATTGTGTATCTCCTGAGATTGATCCCTGCCGGTTTGAAAACCCCGGGCAAAGAACTTGATGCCGTGGGTGCAAATCCGTTCGGGATATACAATCCTTTGAACATCATCCGGTATTTCAACACCGTTGTGTCGATACATTCAAAATTATTCCTGGCGATCAGCCTGATCAGGTAAATTCCATCATCGTAATAGGTCACCTCAGGATTTTCCTCCGTTGAAGACTGACCATTTCCGAAGTCCCAGTCATAGGCATCAGCTCCCTGCGAGAGATTGATCAAATCAACCTGACCCGTTGAATTGGCACCGTTTTCATCAATTGAAAAGGCAGCCAGGATAGAATATACAGTGACAATAATTTCATTGGATTCCACGCTTTTGGGATTATCTGAATCCCTGGTCGAAGTGGTGGTAAGAATACAACTGATCCTATCCTGGTCCTTCAGGGTACTATCACTGTAAACAGCCCTGTTGGTGCCCACTTTTATTTCATTTTTCAACCATTTGAATTGAGGATATACCCCTGCATTGGTTGTAGTTGCACGGAATGTGACGAGGGTGCCTGCACAAATCGGATTTTTATCGATGGTGATCGCGATGGCTGGTGATTGTTTTAAGGCCGCACTCACCGTGATCCTCCCGATTTTCAGGTTTGAACAACCCCGCTCGTTTTGCGCTGATACCATGAAATAATATTCGCCACTCTTCAGCCAAATTACCGGGACTGCATAGCCAATATTTCCGGATGGAAAAACAACTTCGGTAGAATCGGCTTCCTCAACAAGCGTATAATCCTTGAATATCCTCCATAGATATGTATCCCCGGGGACGGCATTTACCCCAAGTCCATAGAGCTGCCCTTCATAAACCATCTGGGTGATCTGCGCAGGCAAATTCGTTGCAAACGCAATCCCGAACAGAATCAGAAGCCACAGTTTTTTATGACCAATCACACCATGCATTTTGTTAGCTTATCACAGGGGTAAAATATTTTAACCCTATTTGAACCTAAATCAAAGCGGATTACCTTCCTGCTTTGCAAGTGATTCCAATACTAAGCCAATTCCCGGCCAGTCCGAATGACTGGCCGGGATATGGCCGGAAATGACCGATAACGGTCAATTCCATTGATAGTTAACCAAATTGGTGGTTACGGATTCTTAACAATAAATGGTCCTGTTGCAGGATCCGGTGTAATGGTCGGACGAGCCTTGATGGTCTGGTTGACACTCTTTCCAAAAGGAACTTCCGGGTTACAGTCGGTTTCAGAGATAACGTCGGGCAGGGTAGTTGCTCCCACCGTGATTATCCCGTCAACTGCCAGCGTGATGGGTAAATCTGCAAGGGTTTCGAAATGATGATTATTAATATCCATTTTAACCCAGATCTTCGCGCTTCCGTCAAAGGCAGCTGTCGCCATATCTGTCGAAGTCGCAACATTGCCAACGATTGTTGTTGTATGTGGAGTTGTAAATAAAGAGTCGGCGCTCCAGGTGACAGCGTCTAATGTTTGTACCGCATCAAGACCATCAACTCTGAAGGATGGGGTCCAGTCGCCGGTATAATTTGTAGGCATAATCCTGGCATAAACAGAATTTATACCATATTGATAATTAACTGTCGGGGTTCCGGGTGTAACAATTGCAGAACTGACATCAGCCGCACAATAGGTTCCGTTTCCACCGGCTCCACCCATCGGATAAATGGCTAACAGGAATTTGTTGATCGGCTTGATTTCCCAAACCTTCATGTTCATCGCATCGCAAATCCCATTATTACCGGCAAATTTTATGACAAGGTAGTATGGATTTACAAGCCCGTTAACAATTGCCTGAGCCGTCCAGGTAATCTGAATCTGATCCTGGCCAACTGCCGGAGCATTATAGGTGCCCGTTGCAATAATTTCCGGGCCGGGACTTGTCAATACACCCGTAGCATTTAAAAGATCCACATTGGTTGTGACATACCATGTGAAACTTCCTGTGGTCCCGTTATAGGGGGGATTTCCAATAAGGACTTTGTAAGTGTAGGGTGTTCCTGCAGCAGGAGATAATGGTCCCTGAATACATACCTGTCCATAAATATTGATTCCGGCGAATAGCGCCACGATCAGAGTAAAGAGTACTTTTTTCATTTTTCAAAGGTTTTAGTGAATGGATTAATTTACATGTGTCGATTTCATTTTTACCGGGCATTTTCGATTGTGTTTCATACGCTGGGTTTTGGTTTCTATTTCGGTTATTAAAAATTTCTTGTAATATCAGGTCTGGGATATACAATCACTGACACTACCGGTCTGTTGGTCAATGAAGTAAGATTTCCACATTGATCCTCAAGCCAATAGGTAATTGTATTGATCCCCAGGGGAAAAACAATATTGACCGGCCATGCAGAAATCTGACCAGTTCCGCTTATGGTAGCGCCGCCTGCGAACTGAATTTTCCAATACAGTACCAAGAGGTTAGCCGGTGTACAGTTATCTGAGAAGGTGGCCGGATTCAGGTCAAAGGTGGTGCCACCGGCATAAAAGGTATACCAGTCGGGCCGAATCGGAGTGATATCACCGGCAAAGTTCCAAAATGCCTCGATGATATCCTGTACACACCATTGAACAGGATCGGGAACTGAAGTAAATACAGGAGGAATGGTGTCATTGATAGTAATTACCTCCACACAGATATCACTATTGCCCATAATATCCCAGATGAGCCAGGTATGCGTAATTATTTTGGGACAGGTATTATTATCTGCCGTTTGGTCGATGAGCATTATATTGTTATCGGGCACAGCATTAGGGAACGAAAGAATCCCGCCGGCAGCCATGAACTGGCTCACCGTGTTGTAAAGCACAATGTCATCCTCATCGCAATGGTACTGCTCCGGGCAATTCAGAATGCAGTCATCCATCAGGATTTCGAAATTTATCGTATCCTGGCTACAGGGGAGTGTGCTGGTTAGATGTGATACGGCTATTGAGAACTGTCCTGGAGCCGGCGGGGTATAAGAATAAGAGTTTGAAACAATGCTGCCAGTGCAATTAGGTCCATTCCACCACTGAATGCTGTATGTACCCGTTGGATAAACGGAAGCGTATATCGTATGCGGGTCATAGATACAAAAAACTGGAGGATCAGGTGATATGGATATTTTGATTTCAGGATAGATGTTTACTACCACGGTATCGCAAACAACACCGCCGGGTGAACAGATATTTCCAACTACCTCGCCGCACACCTTGTATTTTATCACTGACGGAGCCAGGCTGTCGGGGGTGAAAGTGGTTGAAAGGCAACCCGTGGTGCACGAAAGATATTGGTTGTATATTCCTCCTCCGGTAATATCGCTCCAGGTAACGGTACTGGGCACAACACCTGAAACAGTAAGGGTACGGGCACAATTGGCCCGGGTGTTGACGATCTCCGGTGAAATCAGTCCGCAAACCGAATGGATCTGGTACACATTGGCATTTCCACCTGGTTTACAAATAGTTATAGTATGATATGACCCTCCCGGAGGAACACAGATCAACTCACTGAGTGGATGTGACGGGCCACAGTCAACCTGGAAATAGTGACCCGGAGGGGCAGCGCCATCGAGGGTCACGTAAAATCCGATCGCATTCTCATCGATCTTGACGGAGAATGAGATACACTGGTCCGAGCTTCCGGCTGCACAGCATTTACCCTGTCTTTCGATCGAGGGACTGGTCCAGATGCTATCACAATTACCATCAAGGTTTACAAAAAAATGGGGTACCTGATCCTGGCAAACGGCACAGCCGCATTGCCCCAGCACAGTGATAACCTGCATGCAGTCTGAAATATTGCCGGCGGCATCAGTAGCGCGATAGGTCCTTTCGACCGAGGTGGGACAAAAACCAGGAAGCAGGCCAAGACCAATGTAATTGTCATTCAAATGCACCACTGAGGCCGTGCCACAATTATCGCTTGCCGTGACCAGTAAGATGTTCGGCTCGGGAATATTGCTCGGACAGGCGACTGAGATATTGACGGGACAGGTTATGACCGGGGGAACATCATCGGTAACATTGACAGTGATATTGCAACCAACCATGTGCCCGGATGCATCTGTCACAGTCCATGTTATAACATTGACACCCAGCGGAATCTGAGCATTGGCAAGAGTAGATGTATTATTAAAACTATTGACAAGAACAGCTCCTGCAGGACAATTATCGCTGAATGCGGGATCGAATTCACTTCCCTGGACAACATAGTAGCAACCTGAAGAACTTGCTCCACGGCTGAAAGGGCTTCCCGCGGGACAGGTGATGACCGGGTTTTGGGTATCGATTACCTGCACCGTGAATGAGCACTCACTGGTCAGTCCATTCCCATCGGTTGCAACAGCCCTGACAATGGTTGAACCAACCTGGAAATTATATGGAAAGGTGATCAAATTGGCACCAATATAATATGCGATGCTGATGGGAGCGTTGCCTGTTGCCGTTGCCGTGAAACTCAGGCTGGAATAGCAAACGCCGGGCTGTGCTGGGTAAGGATTTGCGGGAACCGGGCAGGTTATTACCGGGGGCTGGTTTACCGGGCATAAAGCGAGGTTGGTATTACCTGCTGCGGAGACCACCGATAGAATCATCAGGAAGCACACAGCAATGAAAGCGTTATTCCGCCGGAAGACAGCGAAAAACGGCTTAGACAAAAAGCCCCCTGTGTTATTAAACACCGATGGAATCAATATGGTTATTTGCTTAAATGAAATTGCCCGGATACGAAATCCGTTCAGGTATATTCAAAGGCCATGCCATAAAATGAATTACACATAAAGGTGTATTCCATATGTACTGCCATTGCTGAAACCAGAAAGGTTAATTATAATCTGAACCCAGGAAAAAGGGGCTTGTGCAGGGATTTTGAAATAGGGAAACAGGTCATAAAAACGCACACATGTGCGTTATCAGGATTGGTCGTCGTGCTTATGAATTGTGATGTTGTATTTCTCCATTTTCCTGATCAATGCATCACGGGAAATACCGAGGATCCTGGCGGATGCTTTCTGGTTATAATCCTGTTTTTTCAGAACATCCCGGATCATGGCAATTTCTGCATCAGCCAGTGTGCCTTGAGTTTGAGCAACATCAGAAGATTGATTGCGCCCTGGTTTCAGCTGAAAATCTTCAAGTCCAAGGGTCCCACCCCTGGATAGGATTACCGCGCGTTCAACCATATTTTTCAATTCCCTGACATTTCCCGGGAAATCATACTGCATCAATGACGGGATAACCTCCTTTTCAATAGCGGGAACCGGCCGGTTAATTTTCCGGGAAAAATCATCCGTAAAATGATGAAGCAGCGGTTCAATATCTTCAGACCGCTCCCGCAAAGAGGGAATATGAATGTGCAAGGTGTTCAGCCTGTGCAGCAGGTCGAGCCTGAATTTTTTTTCTCCTACCAGTTGGTCAAGATCGTGATTGGTGGCAGAAATAATCCGGAAGTCGGTAAATACAGGCTCCGTATCTCCTACTCTGGTAATCCGTTTTTCTTCAATTGCCCTTAGAACCTTTGATTGCAGCGATAAAGGCATATCGGCAATCTCATCTAAAAATAAAGTCCCATGATCACAAATCTCGAAGAATCCCTTTTTATCGGTGGCCGCACCTGTAAAGGAGCCCTTTTTATGTCCGAAGAACTCACTTTCAATCAGTGACTCAGTGACAGAACTGCTGTTTACGGCATAGAGTAAACCATCCTTACGGCTGCTCGCATAATGAATGATCCTGGCAATATTTTCCTTCCCCGTACCACTTTCGCCGGTTATCAACACATGCGTATCAGGGTAATTGGCAGCGGTCATCGCCAGGTCGAGCACATTCCTGATGCCAGTGCTTACCCCGATCATGTGCCTTTCAATGCGCTCTTCAAGGGTTTTTGAAATGAGGGAACTCTTCTCCTCCACCTGTCTTAATCGCTGCTGCAGGAGGATAAATTTCTGGGTTCGCTCAATCGCGATCCGGATATCAAGCTGCCGGAATGGTTTACGCAGGTAATCAATGGCTCCCAGACGCATGGCGCTGATCACCGTATCCATGTCACCATGTGCCGAAACAACAATGACTTCAATTGAAGGATATTTTACCTTTACCTCCTTCAGGATGTCTAACCCGCTGATACCGGGAAGCCGTACATCAAGGATCAGTAAATCGATTGGGCGGCTGGCGAGCATTGTCATTCCATCATGCCCTGAATTCGCAATATATGCCTGAAATCCGCGGGTCGTGAAAAACTCTTCCAGCTCTTCAGTAAACTGGCGTTCATCATCAAGGATCAGGACACTGAGTTTATTCGTCATGGCTGAATATCTGAATTACCAGGGACAGGCAGAATTATCCTGATTGTGGTCCCCGTTAAGATTTTACTTGAGATATCAAGAACACCATTCATCTCCTTGATAATTCCGAATGAGATGGAAAGTCCAAGGCCAGTTCCCTTTCCAGCCTCTTTGGTTGTATGAAATGGCAGCATCACCTTATCCAGTTCCTGTGGTTTTATCCCAATGCCATTATCGCTGACGTCGACTAGATATTTCGTTTTGTCACGGTAACTTTTCAGTCTGATTATCTTCTTTAACCCCTGACCGCCGTTGAGAAAACGCTCTTCAACAGCATCTTTTGCATTGATAAGTAAATTCAGGATGACCTGCTCAAATTTATAGGTATTGCCCATGACCGGCAGCAACGATTCATCCAGTTCAAGGATGAGTTCTATACCCTTGTGTGACAACTGCCCCGAAATCATCGATACCGCGTTACGGATACTGTCATTCAGATTGAATTCCGATTGCAGGTCACTGTCGTTGGTGCGTGAAAAAGTCCGGATATGATCAATTATATAGTCGATTCGTGAAATATTCTGAAATATCTTTTCGGCCTTTTTATGCAGGTATTCCGGATTGACCCTGTTGTTCAAAACCTCATGAAGCAGATTTTCGAGACCAATGGATATGATATTAAGCGGTTGGTTTATCTCATGCGCGATGCCGGCTGCCATTTCACCTAACCCTGCAAGCCTTTCCGTATGGATTAGCTGATGTTCAATGTTCTTACGCTCAGTGATATCGCGGATGATGGTCATGAGTGCCTGCTTTTCACCGTCATCATTAAATATTAGCGTGGTACTTACTTCGGCAATGAATTGATTCTGGTCGGCACGGTTTAAAGTAAATTCAACATTCTGGGTCAGACCTTCAGCAATGGTAGTTTCAATCAACTGATGCAGCCGTTCATGTTCTTCTATCGGAAACAGGGTGGTAATGTGTTTGTCGACAAATTCACTTTTTTCATTGATATCAAACACCTTCATGGCCCTGGCAGAAATTTCAGTTATCAGGCCGTTCACCTTCATGATTATGATTCCTTCGGGCGATGCATCAAGCAGCAACCGGTACATTTTCTCGGATTCCCTGATCTTCTGCTTTTGCTGGTAAAGTTCAAGCAGTATTTTAATTTTACTAACCAGGATGTTCCGGTGAAAAGGTTTAATGATGAAGTCGATGATCCCAAGCTGGTAATATTCCTCGAGGTGGAGTTCATGAGATGAATAGGCTGTAACAAAAATGACAGGTACAAGGTCGCGCGACTTGTCGGCATGCATAAGCCTTACCAACTCCTGTCCTCCCATGACGGGCATTTCCATGTCGATCAGTGCAAGCGCCAGGTCATGTCCCTTGATTTTTCCCAGTGCCTCCATTCCCGAAGTTGCTGTGATCACATTGACATTCAATTTCCTGATTGCATTTTCAATGATCAGGATATTTTCTTCAATGTCATCAACGACCAATATTGTAGGGAGCTGGTTTGTTTCCATATCCATAGCCAGGAACCAATGAGATCCAAAAATACTGTTTTTTACGGATCAAACCTCAACAAATTTATTCCTGTTTGTCCACAAACCGGGAAAAACCAGGGGTTTTATTAAAGGCCATATTACCTGACAGGTCAGTGGATATAAAGTAGCCTTCGGTACCAGGATGACGGTTCAAAAATTCCAATGATCGCTCCACCCCCATCACCATGCAGGCTGTGGCATAGGCATCGGCACTCATGCAATCTGTTGCCAAAATCGTTACACTGAGCAGATTGTGTTGAACAGGGTATCCCGTTGAAGGATCGATGGTGTGGGCAAATTTCTTGCCGTCCCGCATAAAAAATTTGCGATAATTTCCTGAGGTGGCAGCTGACATTCCTTCAAGCCTGATCCGCTGCTGAACCACCTGTGCGGCAGAATCGTGTTCTGCGGGTCTTTCAATACCGATGATCCACGGGGTATTTCCGGCCTTCATGCCCGAAGCACGCACTTCTCCGCCAATTTCAACCAGGTAATTGCGGATCCCGTGCTTCTCAAAGAGGAGGGCGACCAGATCGACGGTAAAACCCTGGGCAATCGCATTGAAGTCGAGCCGGACCTCAGGAAACTGCCTGACAACCTTCCTCCCGGCCAAGGACACGTTTTTGTACCCGATAAAACGTTTTAAACTGTCGACTGCGGATGAGGGAAGGTCCATTCCCTTTTTCCGGTAAAATCCCCAGCCCCTTACCAGCGGACCAACCGTGGCATCAAATGCACCCCCGGTCTCTTCGGAGATCGCGGTCGACCGGTTCAAAAGGATTACAAAAAGATCGTTCACTTCAATATCTTCGCCGGCATTCACCCTGTTGATCATAGATCCGGAATCATACAATGATGCCGTTTTGTCAACCAGGTCAAACACCGAGTCGATCTTACGAAACATCTCAAGGGTATCACCTCCGCCATAATACCTTATCATGAAAGTAGTTCCCTGCACTAATCCAGAATAGGTAACCTGATGATCAGTTCGGTCGGCGCATGAGCAGACAAGTGCTGCCAGAATTAAAAAACCGGAATAAAGAGATTTCATGTTCATTGGGTGATTTGTAAAGAAGTTTTTTCAATACTGAATACGAAGGTTCGGCCCAATTTGGTTCTGAAGGTCCATACAATTCCAAAATAAAGCAAGGTTGTTCCCAGCGAAGTGAGGGCAGTAAAACCATCACTAAAACCTAGTCCGTGGAAAATGAAAAGTACTGAAACCATGACAATCACAGGAACCAGATAGGCCACAATCACTGCAAGCCTTCCCAGTGATGCCGTCATTAACACATTAACATGGTCACCCGGAGCGACCTCAACCTTAACATCCCTGATGAGAATTACCTTTTCCTTCATTTCAGAAGCCGGACAAGCACCGCGCGAACTGCATGTTCCGCATGCCGATTCAGTAGAAATGACGACCTCAGCCCCCTCTTTTGTTATTTTTTTCACAATTCCGGGATGTGAAATCACAGAACTCATAATGCTGTATATCTGTATTTTATGATCATGTATTTAATTGTAAATATATGATATTTTTATATATGTTTATTATTTTACAGATGAAAATTCGTAATATTGCAAAGAAACTGAAAAAAACGATATGATGAACCTCTCTACCTCCTACATGGGGCTCAAACTAAAGAACCCAATCATCATCGGCAGCTCAGGGCTCACCAAATCCCCCGGTAACATTATTGAATACGAAAACCGGGGTGCTTCGGCCATAGTCATGAAATCGTTATTCGAGGAACAAATCATGTTTGAAACAAACAAGGCGCTCAATCATGATCACATAGATAACAGTTATCCTGAAGCCCTGGATTATATCACAGGTTTTACCCAGGAAAACTCAGTTGCCGAGTACATGAATCTCATCAGGGAGGCAAAGAAAGCGGTGAAAATCCCCGTCTTTGGAAGCATAAACTGTATTTCAGCGAATGAATGGGTAAAGGCAGCCAGGGATATCGAAAAAGCGGGCGCCGACGGACTTGAACTGAATATTTTCATTATGCCGGGAATCCTTGAGATTGATGGTCAGGAGCGGGAAAAGATGTATTTCGATATCATTGAGAATGTGATGAAGCACGTCGAGATACCTGTCGCCCTTAAGATTGGATACCATTTCACCAGCCTGGTTCAGACATTGAGAAAATTTTCATGGACAGGTATTAAAGCGCTGGTACTTTTCAATCGGTTCTACACCCCCGACATCAATTTAAAAACCATGCGGCTGCAGGTTTCAAACCTTTACAGCACGCCTGCAGAACAAGTCATCCCCCTGCGATGGATCGCCATGCTGGCCGACAAGGTTACCTGCGACATTTCAGCAGCCACCGGACTGCACGATGCCGATGCGGTGATCAAGCAACTGCTGGTCGGGGCCAAAACGACCCAGTTATGTTCAACCATTTACCTTCATGGACCCGATCGCATCACGGAAATCCTTGAAGGGATTACCCGGTGGATGGAACTTCATCATTTCTCCTCAGTAGATGATTTTCGTGGAAAATTGAGCGTGAAAAATGCCGAAAATCCCGTTTTCTATCACAGGGCACAATATATGAAACACCTCTCAGGAACCGAATAAATCAACAAATTTTAATTTTCCGCGCTGTGAGTACCACTCTTATTTTCGTCGTAGCTACGCTGAGCATCCTGGGCGTAATTTCCGCTGTGATCCTCTTTTTTATTGCACAAAAATTCAAGGTCATTGAAGATCCGCGCATCGATATGATCTCTGAAATTCTTCCGGCAGCCAACTGCGGTGGCTGTGGTTACGCTGGTTGCAGGAACTTCGCCGAGTCGATCGTAAAAAATGAATCCCTCGACAACATGTTCTGTCCGGTCGGCGGAAATGATCTGCTGAAACTTATCGGGCCGATCATCGGGAAAGATGCCGTTGAAAAAGATCCAATGATCGCTGTGCTGCGATGCAACGGCACATTGGTGCATGCACCCATCAAAACATCGTACGAAGGGATCAGTTCCTGCTTCTTCATGCACTCCCTCCATTCAGGCGATAATGGCTGTCCGCATGGCTGTCTTGGCGGTGGCGACTGCGTTTTAGTATGCACATTTGGCGCCATGTTTATGGATCCGGAGACCGGCCTGCCTGTGATCGTTCAGGATAAATGCGTTGCCTGTGGCGCATGCGTGAAGGCCTGCCCCAGGAAGATCATCGAGCTGCGCCCGAAAGGAAAAAAGGATCGCCGGATCTTCGTGAGCTGCGTGAATAAGGAAAAGGGCGCCATTGCGAAGAAGAATTGTGAAGTAGCATGCATTGGCTGCGGCAAATGCGTAAAAGAGTGCAAGTTCGAAGCGATATCCATGGAAAACAACCTGGCTTACATTCATGCCGAAAAATGTACCTTATGCCGGAAATGTGTGGCTGTTTGTCCCACAAACGCTATTTGGGAGGTCAATTTTCCTGAACGAAAAAAACAATCCAACGATGCCGAAACCAATGAAGTTTCAGGCCAATAATCCTGCATTGCCTGTTTAATATAATGAGATTATGCTGTTAAAAACATTTACCCTGGGAGGTATTCATCCTGAAGAGAATAAAATTTCTTCGGGTAGTCCGATACGTCCTGCATCACTGCCCGGAACCGTAACGGTACCGCTCGCCCAACATATCGGCACCCCGGCCGAACCGGTTGTCGCCAAAGGTGACAAGGTGAAGGTGGGACAGTTGATTGGCAAGGGACAAGCCTTCATCTCCGCCAACGTGCATTCACCCGTTTCAGGAACCATTTTGAAAATCGATGATTTTATGGATTCAAGCGGTTACAGGAAGAGAGCGGTCCAGATTACAACAGAGGGAGATGAGTGGCTCGAAACCATCGACAGGAGCGAAGCGCTGCGGGAGGATATAACGCTTACCCGAGAAGAGATCGTTGCCCGTATCAAAGAGGCCGGCATTGTCGGTATGGGCGGGGCCACCTTCCCAACTCATGTTAAAATGATAGTACCCGAAGGAAAAAAGGCAGAATGCCTGATTATCAATGGAGTAGAATGTGAACCGTTCCTGACTTCCGATCACCGCCTGATGCTTGAAAAAGGCGCAGAGGTGATGGTTGGCACCCGCATACTGATGACCGCATTGGGTGTGAATCAGGGGTATATCGGTATCGAAAATAACAAACCTGATGCAATCAGTCTCATGCAGGGCCTATGCAACCGCTTTCCAGGGATCGAAATTGTTCCGCTAAAGGTAAAATATCCCCAGGGAGGAGAAAAGCAGCTCATCAAAGCAATCCTGAACCGGGAAGTGCCTTCGGGGAAGTTGCCCATCGAGACCGGCTGTGTAGTGCAAAATGTCGGAACTGCCGTAGCAGTATATGATGCTGTTCAAAAGAACAAACCCCTCATTGAGCGGGTTGTTACTGTGACAGGAAAGTCCTTAAAATCGCCCTGCAATTTACTCGTAAGGATCGGGACCCCTGTGTCATTACTCCTGGAAGAGGCGGGTGGTCTCCCGGAAGATGCCTGCAAGATCATCAATGGTGGCCCCATGATGGGCAAAGCGCTCGGATCGGCAGATATCCCGGTTATCAAAGGGATGTCGGGACTGGTGGTCATGGATGTCAGGGATGCAAAACGTCCCCGTGTTTATCATTGTATCCGGTGCGCAAGATGTACCGTTGCCTGTCCGATGGGACTGGCACCCTACCTCATTGCCCAGATGGCAGAGTCACATCTCGAAGCGCATGCCGAAGAAGAAAGGGTGATGGATTGCATTGAATGTGGTTCCTGCTCCTTCACTTGTCCTTCGGGAAGACCCCTGCTTGACAACATCCGCATCGCTAAATCAAAAGTCGGACAACTCATGAGAACCAGAGCTAAATAATACTATATGGCAAACTTGTTAACCATCTCCGGCTCCCCTCACACCCACGGAGATACATCAATAAAACAGATCATGTGGGGTGTGGTGATCGCACTGGTGCCGGCATTGCTGGTCTCCTTCTGGTACTTCGGGATCGGGGCCATACTCGTCACAGTCGTGGCGATTATCTCCTGTGTTGCCACCGAATATCTTATCCAGCGGTTTATGCTGAAGGAGGAACCCACATTATCCGACGGGTCAGCAGTGATAACCGGCCTGCTGCTGGCAATGAATGTCCCCAGCAACCTTCCCTGGTGGATGGTGATCATTGGTTCGGTCATCTGCATCGGCGTAGCCAAGATGAGCTTCGGTGGTCTGGGTAAAAACCCGTTCAATCCCGCTCTGATTGGACGTGTATTCCTGCTCATCTCCTTCCCGGTTGCCATGACATCCTGGCCATTGCCCTTGCAAAACCGTTTCATCCTGGTTGATGCAGTTACAGGGCCAACATCACTTGGCGTAATCAAGGAGGGGCTTGGAAAAGGCGATGCAATTTCCACACTTATGAGCAAGGTCCCCTCTTATACAGACATGCTTATCGGCAACATGGGCGGCTCGCTTGGTGAGGTTTCCGCGCTGGCAATCCTGCTTGGTGGAGCGTACATGATCTTCCGCCGCATTATCACCTGGCACATCCCGGTATCCTATATTTTAACGGTCTTTCTGTTTGCCTGGATACTCTATCTGGTTGATCCTGCACATTACATCGACCCTGTATTCCACCTGCTGGCCGGAGGACTGATGCTGGGGGCAGTATTTATGGCCACCGATATGGTCACTTCGCCTATGAGCCCGACCGGTATGCTGGTATTTGGCTTTGGATGCGGGATACTTACCATGCTCATCCGTGTTTGGGGAGCTTATCCCGAAGGCGTTTCATTTGCGATACTCATTATGAATGCACTGGTGCCACTGATCAACAAAGGCTTTAAACCTGCCCGGTTCGGAAAGGAGGTTAAACATGGCTAAAAAAGAATCAACCTTTCTGTCGATGACGCTAACGCTCTTTCTTGTCACATTCCTTGCCTCAGTTTCGCTCGGAGTAGTTTATGAACTTACCAAAGGGCCAAAAGCCGATGCCGAGAACATGAAGAAAAACTTCGCGATCAAGAAGGTCGTTCCCGATTTCAACAATGAACCCAACGCGGAAGCCTACCGCATTGCAACCGCCGACGGAACCGATTCACTCACCTGCTATCCGGCAAAAAAAGATGACAACCTGGTGGGGACTGCCATTGAATCATACACAATGAAAGGCTTTAGCGGATTGATCAGGGTCATGGTCGGACTTTCACCCGAAGGGAATATCATTAACACCTCTGTCCTTGAACAGAAAGAGACGCCGGGACTTGGAACCAAGATGACCCAGCCCTTCTTCAAGGATCAATTCATGGGTAAAAACCCTGAAGTGTTCAGGATGACTGTAAAGAAAGATGGCGGAGAGGTAGATGCCATCACCGCCTCAACGATCACCTCCAGGGCATATTGTGATGCGTTGCAGCGGGCTTTTGATGCCTACCGGAAAGGAGGACGCCATGAATAATTTCAGGGAATTTACCAAAGGATTCATAAAAGAGAATCCGGTTTTTGTTTTATTGCTCGGGATGTGTCCCACACTCGGAACCACTACCTCCGCCATTAATGGACTCGGTATGGGTTTAGCAACAACCTTTGTGCTGGTGGCTTCGAATGTGGTGATTTCGCTCATAAAGAATGTAATCCCCGATAAAGTTCGCATTCCTGCTTTCGTGGTGGTCATCGCTTCGTTCGTGACCATCGTAGACCTGCTGATGGCAGCCTATTTCAACACGCCGGGTCCAAATGGCGAACCCAGCCTATACGACAACCTGGGGATATTCATCCCGCTCATTGTTGTCAACTGCATCGTACTTGGACGGGCAGAGGCCTTTGCCTCTAAAAACAATGTTTTCCGATCCTTTCTCGACGGGCTCGGAATCGGCCTGGGCTTTGCCTTCGCCCTGATGATCCTGGGAACTGTCCGCGAACTGTTAGGGAGTTACAGCTTTTTCGGATTTCAACTCATCAAAGCCGATGGAATTCTGGTCTTTGTACTCGCCCCGGGTGCATTCATTGCCCTTGGTTTCATTATCGCCCTGATCAATAACCTGAGAAAAACCAAATAGCCTTATCGAAATGGAATACATCATCATAATCATCTCTACGGTATTTGTCAACAACATCGTGCTGGCCCAGTTCCTTGGGATCTGTCCCTTCCTGGGAGTCTCCAACAAAATAGCCACCTCTACCGGGATGGCTGCTGCGGTGCTCTTCGTCATGACCCTGGCCACCATTGTAACCTGGCTAGTGTATACCTTCCTGCTGGTTCCGTTTGGAATCGGATTCCTGCAAACCATTTGCTATATCCTGGTCATTGCCGCCCTGGTCCAGATGGTGGAGATCATCATGAAGAAGATCAGTCCGGCGCTCTATCAGGCACTGGGAGTCTACCTCCCCCTTATCACAACCAATTGTACCATATTGGGAGTGGCCATCCTGGTGATCCAGAAAGATTACGACCTCATCAGGAGCGTTGTATTTGCTGTCGGGAATGCCATCGGCTTTGGATTCACACTCCTGCTGTTTGCCGGCATCCGCGAACAACTGGAGCTGGTGGGTATTCCCCGGGGTATGCGCGGTGTTCCCATTGCCCTGATCGTGGCCGGCCTGATGGCCCTCGCTTTCATGGGATTCTCGGGTATTGTATGATATTCCATTCTGGATCTGGAATATTATCGTCCTGATTATCTTTCTTTTTCCACTTTTAGCTGCTCCTGCAATCAATCTTCCGAGTGGGTCAAAGCCATCGGTTGATTCATCCGTAGCTGGCTCCAGGGCTTCTGACCAGATCTGAATAACTAACCACTGTTATTACTTATGTTTGTTATTGTAAGGGCAGTATTTTTAATTATCTTTATCCGATTGTTTTGTGGGGCGGAGATCACAAATGAAGATACCCATGCAAAAAAGACTGTTTCTGCTCAGCACTTTATTTACGATTCTACTGCATGAAATCACTTTAACTTATGCCGGTAATCATTCTGTTGTAAGCTTTGTCAGGGTCTATTCCGGAAATCCGTCGACCATTCGTGAAATCTATATACCTGAACCCAATCATTACTTCCTTCTTACTGATAAAATTTTCGTTTGGAAAGACACTTTATGGGAAAAACCTGATCTTACTATAAAACAGGATATCAGTCTTTTTTATCCAATTGCAAAGGATGATTATTGGTTTACTGTCAACACAGAATTAAACACTTCTGATTTATACCGCTTTAATCAAAACAGGATTGAAAAGATAAGATCCCCGTTCTCAAATGAGATAATTGCAATCCACTTTGAAAACAAGAATTTTGGAATATTTGCCGGATGGGGGGAATTATCTGTTTTTGAGAATAATGAGTTTATTAAAATCACCCCACCTCCCGCCTCCAAAGGCATCACTAAAGTGGAAGGCAGGAATAAAAATAGTTTCTGGTTGTTAAGTGAAGCCGGCGAACTTTTCCATTTTCAAAACAAACTGCATGAGCGAATTCTTCCTGGTTTACGGGTTAAGGATTTTTTCATTTCAGAAAATGGCTTTGTACTGGTATTGACTGAGTCTGGGATTTTTAAAACAGGCAATCATCTACCGGTAAAAATTATTGAAAATGAATTGATTTCTAAAGCGAACAAAATCGTTTCCATTGATCAAAATAACATTTGGGCGATCGGTGATAGCGGATTAATCCTGAATATTTACAACGGAGTGATGAAAAAGATCGACCTCCGGATCAACGAAAACCTGAGAGACCTTGTTGTGACAAAAGAAAACGAAATATGGATTGGCGGAGACAGGGGATTGATTTTGTATTCAGGAAAAAAACAATTTCCTCCCTGTCCTGAGGACGTTGCTGGGTTTACAAAAGTTGATCTTTATGAATATGGCAGTTATGCTGATGATGAATATGGTGTTGCCATTGCTGATTTTAATTCCGACAACAACAATGACATATATACTGTCTGCATATTTAATCAGGACAGAATGTATATTAATCACATGGATTCGGACAGGAAGGATTTAATGAGCCCTGGATTCAAGGATGAAGCGGTTAACAGGGGTACAACCGGCTTCACGAAAAACCTCCTACTAGCGAAGACCTCTGAACTCCACTTGGGGGTGGCTGTTTCCGACATTGATAACGACGGGGACCAGGACATTTACCTGTGTTCGCTGAATGGAAAAAACAAGCTGTTGATAAACAACGGCGAAGGTTATTTCAGGGATGTCTCCGATCAAAAAAACCGTGCCTGCGAAGATTTGAAACGATCAAACACAGCAGCCTTTGCGGACGTGGATAACGACGGGGACCTCGACCTTTTTGTAACCAGTGAAAATGGGTCCAACAAGCTTTATCTTAACGATGGCACCGGCCATTTTAAAGATGTGACTGCATCGGCAAAGGTGGCATCCACAAAAGGCGGAATGTGTGCGTCATTTGCTGATATCAATAACGATGGCCTTCCCGATTTATGCGTTTCATTCTGGTTTTCGGGTAATAAAATCTATCGCAATGAAAGCCATGGCCGGATCGTTAAATTTAGGGATATAACTTCACAAACAGACCTGGCTAAATCAGTACCTTCAAAAAGCAATGCTGTTGTATTTGCTGACATCAATAATGATGGCAACAGCGATCTCTGCATTACGAATCGGAATGCTCCCAATAAAATATACATCAATGATGGCTGCGGAATTTTCAGAGATGTTACCAAAAGGTACCTTCCGGATAAAATACTTCTTTGCAATGGTGCTGTATTCGCAGATTTAGACCTTGATGGATACCAGGATTTGTATTTGTCTAATGTCGGAGAAAATATATTCTATAAAAACAATTGTGGAACGTCATTTATTGACGCTACTGCATTTTTCGGCGTAGAGCAAAACGGTTACAGCACGGGATGTTCTGTTGGAGATCTGGACAATGATGGAGATCCTGACTTATATGTAGCCAACTACATCGACGGAAACAGCTCCTTGTTTATTAACAACAAGGAAGAAAGGAATTCGGTCACTTTCATTCTTCATGGAACAAAATCCAACCGGGATGCGATTGGTGCAAAGGTCATTCTTTATTCGATTGATCTGACCAGCAGGGTAAAAAGGATTAAAGGGTACCAGGAGATTAACGGAGGATCGGGGTATGGATCAGTATCAGCAAAAGAGATTATCTTTGGCATCTCCCGCAATGAAAAATATTCGGCGACCATCATTTTCCCCGCCTTTGGTAAAAGAATTGAAATTTCCGAAATCCATCTTGGAGACCGGATTCACATTGATGAGGAAATCCGGTTTGAAGGCACCCTTTCCCTTGCAAATAAAGCAATAAAAAGATTCTTTATCGATAATGAAAATCAGATTGAATCTTTCAAATTCCTTGTTATCATTATATTAATATCACTTTCCATTTTTTTCCAGCGAACACGGGCTGTTATTCCTTTGAAGACATTAATTTTTATCTACATTTTCATCTTTCTTATTTTCCTTATTGCAAACAGGACCCTTGTATATGAAACCTTTGCCATCTCTTTTTCTATTCAAACCGGCGTTGTATTAACAAGCTTGTTATTGTTACACCTGCTTTCGGAGCGGATCCTGCTGAAGCGAAATGCACTGCAGGAGAAGCAGGAAGTCCGCGAAAGCATTTCACGTGATCTCCATGATGATCTGGCATCAACACTCGGAAGTATTTCAATATATGGCAATATGCTGAAAAAATTTGGCTCAACACAGGGATTGAACCATCAGGAAATCTCAGGAAAAATTGCTGAACTCTCTCAGTCCGCACTTCAGTCAATTACCGATATCATATGGATGACGACGCCAAAGCACGATTCGTTGAAAAGTCTTCTATCTAAAACCAGGAATTATTATTTTGAATTATTCCATGATAATAATATCCGGTTTTCAGCAGAAATCGAAATGACCGGAGATGATATTGTTCTTTCAGATAAGTCAAGGCACAATATTTTTTTAATCCTGAAGGAAATTGCAAATAACATCATACGTCATTCAAAAGCAGACTGTGTCGCGTTGAGGGCCAATATCAGCGGAGGCGATTGTATGATCGAGGTTTCTGATAATGGTTCCGGTTTTGATCCCGAAATTTTGCTGGAAAATAATAATCCGGGAAATGGGTTGATGAATATCCGGCGCAGGGCCATAGAATCATCAATCCAGCTAACGATTAATACCGTAAATGGAGTTGGAACCCGTATCACCATGAACTTTAAAATAGCATAATCAGGTCATTGATTGGATGACGGGGAACTCATAACTTGCGTACAATTTTTCCAGATGAATATTTCTGTCGGCATAGTGGAAGATCACAAGGATTACAGGGAGAGCCTGACTTATCTCCTTGCATCTGATGGAAACTTTAATGTTGAATGGAGTTTTGATTCTGCCGAAGTGGCATTGGAACTCAGCGCCCCTGTCGATGTGATCCTTTTAGACATCAATCTGCCTAAAATGTCAGGAATCGAAGCTATCACGCGCTTTAAAGAAAAACATCCCCATGTGAGGATCATCATGCTCACCATCCTGGAAGACGACAATAATGTCGTCAAATCCATCCAGAATGGCGCCGATGGTTATGTATTAAAAAAAACGAATCCGCTAAAAATAATGGAAGCCATACGGCAGGTGTACGAAGGGGGTTCCCCACTTACTCCGTCTGTCGCCAAGCAATTACTGAATATTTTCAAAGGCAGTACAAATCCTCCGGTATCTGATTATCATCTGACAACCCGTGAAAAAGAGATTTTAAACATGATTGTTCGTGGCATGGGAACCGAGGACATTGCAGGTAAACTCTTCATTAGCGCTGATACTGTACGCAACCACTTCCGGCACATTTACGAGAAACTCCAGGTCCATTCTAAAGCACAGGTCGTAGCCAAGGCCATCAGGGAAAGGCTTGCCTGACATCTCGATCATTATGTTGATATCATAAAATGATACATTCATGTCATTGACTATTAGCTTTAAATGAGCCATCTTTGAGTTATTATTTAATGGCAATTATCAACTACTGATTCGACTTGGACCGACATTCCAGATACAACGGTTCAAAACACAAGGTGCCCGGTAACATTCAAATCCGGACTTGAATCTGCCTTGATTCCTTATAACCACAAATAAAATAAGCTCCAAAGTAAAAAAATGAATGTACCTAAACTCAATCCCATGACAACAATGAAATTTTTTCCAAAAAATCAAATCGCCAGTGCAACCAAAAGCATTTTTTTTGCTGCCTTCTTCGCCTTGATATGCTGTAACGCATCATTCGCGCAGAAGCGACTAGTACTGATGCACAACGGACAGGCTTCAGTTTACTCAGTTTTTGACAGCCTCAAGGCACATATTCAAACAGGTGATACGATTTATTTTCCCGGCGCCGGATACAACATCGGGGACTGGTCCATAACCAAGACTGTTACAATTTTTGGCGTAGGTCACTATCCTGACTCTACTGTTGCAACCGGAACAAGCTACCTGAACGGAAACATCATAATAAAAACCGGGGCGAACAATACATTCATCCAGGGTACATATCTGAACGGCAATATCACATTTGGTTCTGATGCTACCAACCAAACAGTGAATAATATTACGATTTCACGCTGCAATTTTAATGATCTCAGATTATCGCACAACGGTTCAGCAATCACAACTTCCAATAATATTGTCATACGTGATAATGTAATACGGGGAGGAGCATTGATGGGTGGATATGCAACCAATGTGCTTATTGTCAACAACATTATTCAGTCCGTGATGCAATGCTTTGACAATACCCTGTTTAAAAACAACATCCACATGCGTTACTTCTGCGGTGGCGGCCCACTCATTAATATTAATAACAGTTCATTTCAGAACAATGTGATGATCTATGGCTATGGAAACTGCTCCGGACAGTACTTCATGAGTAACGGCAACACCAATGATTTTCAGAATAATGCATTCAATAACACCATAACATTCCCTGACGGATCAAATACGGGTTCGGGTAACTGGAATGCAATTAACCTTGCGACATTTTTTGTGAATCAAAGTGGCTGGACCTTCTCGTATTCGCATAATTACCATTTGCAAGCACCCGGGACATATGTTGGAACCGATGGCACGCAAATAGGAATTTACGGAAGCACTATCCCTTATAAAGACGGGGCAGTTCCGATAAATCCACATATCCAGATGAAAACAATCGCTCCCACAACAAATACAAACGGGGAGCTGAATATCAACATCAAGGTGGCTGCACAGAATAATTAATCTGCCATTGACCATGAAACCTATCCATCTTATTATTATAGTCCTGACTGCGATGACTTTGACAGTGCCCGGCCAAAACACGATCAACCAATATGAATACTGGTTTGATGAAAACTTTTCGGCAAGGACAGCGGTAAATGTGACACCGGTTTCCCCGTTTCAGGTTACAACCGGAATTCCAACCACGGGACTGCCAGAGGGATTGCACTCATTTCATATCCGTTTCAGGGATAACAATGCGAAATTCAGCTCCGCCTGGAGTCAGTATTTTCACAAAGTTACGGCAGTGATCCCCAGTGGAGCAAACGTTGTGGCTTACGAATATTGGTACGACAACAACTTTGAAGGAAAAGTCACGCAAACGTTGACTCCCCAGGGCACTGTTCAAGTAATTGCCGGCATTCCCGCTGTTTCGCTCTCCAACGGATCGCACGCTTTCCACATCCGGTTTAAGGATGACCAAAATACCTGGACCAGTGTTCTGAGTCAGTTTTTCCTTAAAATTCAAGCCGGCTCTTCCCCTGATAAGAATATCATTGCTTACGAATACTGGTTCGATAACAACCATGCGGGAAAAACATTTCAGACCGTCACACCCCAAAGCGGAATACAACTTATTACGAACATCCAGGCATCCTCTCTGACAAATGGGTTGCACCTGTTTCACGCTCGTTTTAAAGATGACCGGGACGCGTGGAGCAGTGCGCAAAGTTATTTTTTCAAGAAGATATCAAATCCAGGGGTAATCAGCAATAAAATATATGGGTACCGGTATTGGTTCGACAGCGACCTGGCTTCAGTGCACTTAGTACCGGTGGCACCTCCGCAAACACCTTACCTACTGATTGATTCTGCAATCATCCCAATGATTCCAGATGGAGATCATACGATCAGTTTTCAGTTCAAAGACAGTGTCGGAAGATGGAGCGGTGCAGTAACAGATACATTTAATTTCACTGGGCCAATGGTAAACAGGAGTATTTCCTCTCATACAATAATTAACGGGGAAAATTCCTGTATTGATGCTTTGCAAACCCTGACCGTGGGAGGTAATGGTACTGGGTTTATAGTTCAGGGAGGAGGAATTGCCAATATGGTTGCTGGTTTGAAAATCAAATTTTTGCCAAATACCAAAGTTCAACCGGGTGGTTCCCTTCATGCGTACATTTCTCCCGGAAGTCCTTACTGCCTGTCCCCGTCCCCTGCACCGGAATTAAAGGAAGATGTCAATCCCGAAACTGTACTGAATAAAAATCCTTCTATGGTCATCTATCCCAATCCGACAAATGGCAATTTTACCGTTCAGCTTAATGGAATTCAGGAATATTCAACGGCAATGCTCAAAATCTACACTACGATGGGCCTGCAGATTCTTGAATCCACGATCCGAAATGGCAGATCGGTGAATATTTCGCTCATAAATTATAGCCCGGGAATATACCTGGTCAAGATTTTTCATCATAATGAGATTTTCATTGGAAAGGTAATCAGGCAGTAAAGATTTTCCACCCGATCCATAAAGACCATCTATGTTGGTCGGCACAAAAAAAGATCGCTGTAAGTGTTTAATTTACAGCGATCTTTTTTACTCGTGAAATGTGCCCAGGACAAGACTCGAACTTGCACATCCTAAGGACACTACCCCCTCAAAGTAGCGTGTCTACCAATTTCACCACCTGGGCATTTCAAAGTACGAGGTACAGCGTTACTTGTACGTTTTGAGGGTGCAAAATTAATCAATTTTTGGATTCATCCAAAGAAATATTGCTTCCGGATTATTTTTACCGGCAGATTATTCTATTTTTGAATTCAAATCACAATAATCATGATACCAGGCTTAAGAATGAAAAATAAATACAGCAAATCCAAATATGGAATCAGGGCAGGTGCCGCTATCATATTTATTGTTTTGGGCCTGTTGTGTGGACACGGATATTCTCAAACCATAACCTTCAATATTGAATACAATTCAAACATTGGCCCCCTGAAACCCTTCAGGGAAGTGAATATCGGACCCGATCTGAGCAAGGCAGGATACGGTGCCATGGGTATCCGGGAGGTGAGAACCCATGATTATTATGGACCTTGCGATTACTGGCACTATACCAATGGTTATTACAACCCAGCCACCAGCTCCTTTAATCCATCCTTCAATCCGGCTTTATCAGGCAGCTACACCTGGATAACATCAGATACCATGATCAACCGGATATTCGACGTAAATGCCATCCCTTACTTCAGGCTTGGAATCAGCTTTCCTCAATCGGGAATACCAACCATCCCGCCCATCGACCCCAATAACAGCACATTTACCACCATTGCCTCGATTTTCAAACACACTGCGATGCACTACACCGCCGGTTGGGATAACGGATATACGCACAATATCATCTACTGGGAAATTTGGAATGAGCCCGATGGCATGTTTTGGACAGGATCGAACGGAACCCCCATCAATTACCGGAAAATGTATAAAACAGTAACTGATAGCCTGAAATTGTTGAATCCGGAATTCAAAGTCGGCGGTCCGGGCGCAGTTGCCTCAACCATTGTAACCCACAACCCAGCCTATTTCGACAACTTCATAAAATACTGTCAAGTGAACGATGCAGCCCTGGATTTTTACTCATGGCATTTGTATGGGTGCTATAATCCTTACAGTATTAAAAATTATGCTGATACTGTTCGTTACGTTCTGGATTCCTACGGATTTCAGGGTGCAGAAAATCATATCACGGAAATAAATCCACAACTGGGTAACCCGTTATTCGATAACACTGCAAAAGGGGCAGCCCATATTGCATCCATGCTGATAACCGGACAGGAAGCACCGATTGATAAAATTTTTTGGTACCGCGGCACAGGACTGGCGAAACTTGCATTTCCAGATCAATTGGGAGAACCCCGCCTTACATTCAACGGATTATCGTACCAGTTATTTAACTGGCAGGAATCGGAAACCACAATCAAAATGCGTAGTTCGGGCAACCAGGTAGTTAATTTCAACTTTAACCGCGACACTACCAATGTGATGGCCCTTGCCTCAAAATCAGTCACCGGGGATACCATCGATGTGCTGATTTCCAACTATAACAGTATATTCAGTGATATTGAGATCTACATCCACAACACTCCATGGCTCTCTTCTGACCAGATAAAAATTGACCAATACTCCATTTCAGGTCAGCCTGCTTCATTCATATCATCCGAAAAAAATATTCCGGGGAGCTCAAATTTGACCATCCTTGTCGAAGATATGCCCTCCCCTTCAGTCCACTTGTTAAGAATTCACAAACAAAACGATGTAGGCATACAATCATTCCAGAACAATAATCCACTCCTTTCTGTTTTTCCAAATCCGACTCAGAACTATTTGATAATCATATCAACCATCGATGCAGATGGGATCATCTCAGATGCTTCCTTGAAACACGTTAAAAGGATTACTTTAAAAACGGGAGAAAACAGGATAAATATTTCGCAACTTCCGGCAGGCCTGTATCATGTTAAAGTACGAAATGTCCTCAGGAAATTCATGATATTCTAAATAACCCTGATAGTCCCGCAAGGCCTCTTCATATCTGTCTTGCGGCATGAAACTCTTCTCAGACAACGGAGAGTGCGAAAGCTACCACCAATCCAAAGCAAACAATGATCAATTTCTTCAAATTATAA
>Ga0074195_1001533_pt1 | contig 31795 bp, 24 predicted proteins | sample EPASupsiteHSE623_FD_64525 | JGI IMG/M metagenome (GOLD analysis project Ga0074195, IMG submission 64525) | Bioremediated contaminated groundwater from EPA Superfund site, New Mexico - Sample HSE6-23 | ecosystem: Environmental > Aquatic > Deep subsurface > Groundwater > Contaminated ... | reverse complement strand
GGGGGTCCCCCACCACCTTTGGAACGGTGATGTCGAGTGGGGGGTCGCGGCGACTTCGTTCTTTCTTGCATCCGGGGCACATCTGGGGTCCAGGGAAGTGAAAGTGTATGTCCTCGAAATGCTTATGGTCACTGGGTTTGCCAGAATGAGGTGAAGGATTTGGGTGACCGGGTCTCCTTGAGCCCGTCGAGCGCGCGGTGTATCATCCACCTTGCGCCGTCCCGTCCGGATCGGTGAACCCCGCGTCGTTGAACCGGAAGAGGAAGTCAACCCATGCGTTTGCTCTGTCGCCTTTACTGGATCGCCGTTTTGCTCATCTCTCTGTCCTGCCCGATGGCGATGGCCGCAGCCCCCGGAAGCTCATTGATTCTGTGCTACCACCACGTCGACGCTCCGGCCAAGAACGAGTACACCGTCACTCCGGACGACCTGCGGGCTCAGCTCGCCTGGCTCAAGCAGGAGGGGTTTTCCGTGATCCCTCTGTCGCGACTCGTGGATGCGTACCGGGGCAAGGGGACGTTGCCGGCGAAGGCCGTGGCGCTCACGTTCGATGACGGATGGCGCTGCACCAACGAGAAGGGGTTGCCCATCCTGAAGGAGCTGGGGCTTCCCTGTACTCTGTTTCTCTACCCGACGATGATCGGCAAGAAGGGCGACAAGTGGAGCTACGAGGAGTATAAGGCGCTGCCGCCCGATGCCCAGGTAGAGATCGGCTGCCATTCGTTCAACCACCCCAACCTGCTCAAAGAAGGGGGCAAGCTCGTGGGCCAGGCGCGTCAGGATTTCCTCCAGAAGGAGTACGTGAAGTCGAAGGAGATCCTCGAGAAGAATCTGGGCCGACCGATCCGCTGGATGTCGTACCCGTACGGACTTTACGATGCCGAGGTCTGCCGGCTGGTCAAGGCAACCGGCTACGAGGCCGCGTTTTCCGTGAACGCGGCTCCCAACTCGTCCAGGGCCGACCCGATGTTCTTAAACCGCGTCATGATTTTGAAGTCGGATGGACTCAAAGGGTTCAAGCGGAAGGTCCAGATGCTGCCCCTGGAGGTCAGTGGGGTCCAGCCGGTCGACGGCGCCACGATCAATGGTTCGACGCGGACTTTTACGGCCACGGTCGTCGATCCTGAGGTCGACCTCTCCACGGTCCGGATGACAGTGGCAGGGCGCGGGAAGTGCATGGTGAACCCCAAGACCGGTCAGACCGTAGTCCGGTTGGACGGTGAGTTGAAGCCTCGGGCCTACCAGATCAGCATCACCGGGCGAGACAAGAAGACCGGGAGAGTGCGTCTGTGCTCGTGGTTGATCCGGGTCGCTGGGGCTGGCTCGAGTGGCGCGACCGGGTCGAAGACCGCGAAGAAACCGACCGATTCGGCCTCGACCGAGGAGGAGGAGTAGGTCTTCCCATGGACCATCCGACCGATTTCCGATCCATCGGTGCAACGCTCCTTTTCGTCACCCTCGTGGGGAGTTGCGTTTTTCCCTGTGTGACGTCGGCCCGGGCAGAGGCGGCCCGGGTCACGACACCGGATAGCTTGGTGGAGATCTCCCGCCTGCGGCTCGTCAACCGGATGGGTGGTTTGATCACTCTTTCCGAGGACGGCGGGGGCTCGTATCGCACCGTGGGTCACGTTATCCGGCCGAACCGAGGCTCGATCCATCGGATCAAAGACCGAGAGTTCACGGCCTCGGACTGGGCTCCGATCGGGACGGTGGTGGCCTCAGCCGTCAACGCGATCCACCTGAAAGTCGACCAGCAGTCGCACGCCTCGGTGCTCACGCTGCAACCGTGGGAGTTCCTGGTCGAGGAGAAGGCGAGTCGACAGGCGTCCTATCTCGACCAGGCCGCCTCGATTCACACGGACATCCGTGCCGGAACCTCGATCTTCGGAGGGCCGTGGTCACCCTTCGTGGGGAACCCTGTCGAGAAGGTGGTCGGCTCTTCGGTCCAGGAACTGCCTCGCGGATATGTTCCCCGGATCGGTGACGTCCTTCAGATCCGGATCTTGAGATCGGCGCGTCCACCGGTTGCGATCGAGCTGGAGAATCGCTTCGGTGGGTCGGTGATGGCGGTCTATTCGGACGGATCTCGGGGACGGATCGCCCAGGTCTTGAGGCCTGTGACCGGAGTCGGTCGGTTCACGGGCACCCAGTTTGCCGAGGTTGGCGAGGTTCGAGCGAACCATCCGGGAGTCGTCTGTGTGTCGACCTCGCCGGTCGGACAGATCGGTGGATTCCAGATCGTTCCATCGATCCACGCGTCCGACGCCGATCTCAACTACGTTCGGGCCAAGGCGGTCTGGCTCGTGGTCGGTCCGGTGGGGGCGGTCCAGCCCGACCTCGAGGGTCGGCCACCGCTCTTCTCCGGCTATGTGCGTCCACGGCTCTCTCGAGTTCAGGTTCGCCTCAAGGGAGGGGACTGGCGCGAGGTTCCCACGGCCGCTGGTCTCAAAGAGGGGGCGCTGCTCGCCGTCACCCATCTCCGGTTGCTTTTGTAGAGCGGATGGACGGCCTTTGAAGAGGGACGATCGGGAACCGTCGGAAGAGCGGCCACTCCTTCGAGAGATTCTCTCGAGGGGAGGTGCCGAGGAGCTGCCGGCTCTCAAGGAACGTCTCTCCACACTGGCCGGAGTAACAGAGGGCAGGGGGACCACCCTTTCCGCGGACCGTGAAACCGGTTCCAGATCTTCGGCCCGAGAGACGTTGGCTGAACCCCGGGTGTTCACGACTCTGTCGGGCCGCTCGACCCAGCCCGAGGTCGAAGTCACGGTGGCCTCGGCCGTGCTGGGTGAGGACGAACGCCTCGACGATCTGCCCGTGCCGGCGCGCAAGGAGCTGGTGTCGAGCTCGCCGGTCGTTCCCCATCTGGATGAGATCCGGAACATTCTGCCGGCTCTGGAGGAACAGGTCCGAGCCGATCCGGAGCGGGTCGAGGCATGGGTCGGCCTGGGCGAAGGTCAGCTCGCGGTCGGGCGAATGGAGGACGCGGCCAAAAGCTTCGAGACCGCCCACGCGCTTTTGCCGGATGAGCCTCGACATCTCTTGCTCCTGGCCCGCGCGCGATTTGGATCAGGAGACTACTCGCGGACCGTCGAGCCTCTTCGCGAGGCGCTCCAGCTCAACCCGCCCGAACGAGATCCCTACCTCCTTCTGCTCGCGGACGCCTACCAGAAGCAGGGACTCTACGATGACGAGACCGACACCTGCGTCGAGCTTCTCTCGACGAAGCCTCGTGATCCGGTCTTGCTGTTCCGACTGGGAATGGCCTACACTCACCTCGGTCTCCAGGAGATGGCGTTCAAGGCTTTTATCCTGGCCATCCGGGCGAATCCGGAGTTCCTGGAAGCCCATCTGAACCTGGGGGCCCTGCTGCGGAGTCGCGGAGCCACCGCGGACGCGATCCGAACGTTCCGCAATGTGCTCGAGAGGAAGCCGGACTGCTGGGAGGCCTACTACAACCTTGGATTCCTCTACTCGAAAGAGAGAATCTACCCGCGTGCGGTGTGGGCGTACGAAAGGGCGTTTCGGTCTTGTCCTCATCCCGAGGCCCTCGGTGCGATCAGCTACAACCTGGGGATCGTGTGCGTCCAGATGGGTCTATGGCGCGAAGCGGCAGAGGCCTTCAAGGTCGCCACCGACACCCGGCCTGAGAACCCTCACTACTGGTTCAACCGTGCCGTGTGTCTTGGAATGTTGCCGGATCTTGCCCCAACGGCCTCTGACGGGGCGATCTCCGCGGCTGATGCTTACCGGAAGGCCATCGAGCTCGATCCTTTCTACGTCAAGGCGTACATGGGGCTGGTGGAGTGGCTCTATCGGAGCGGAGATCCCCACGGAGCTGAGGCTGTCAAGAAGATGGCCACGTCGGTCCTGCCGGAAGCGTCGCCTCTCTTTGACACTTTGGTTCCTCCTTCGCCCTCTGAGGCCGACGCATCGGACCTGGGCGTGGATGCGAACCGTTCGACGATCGTCACGTTGATGAACCCTCAGCTCAAGGAGGCGTGTTACTCCACGCGAGCCTTGGGCGCTGATGGTCTGGCCTCGCTCACGCTCGTCGGCAAGGAAACGACTGTTCCGGGGATGGATCCTCTTTCGTTCACCGCAGAGGCGGAGCTCGAGCCGGAATCGGCCGACGTGTCGTTCTACTTGGGTCTTTCGCTGGCCAACAAGAAGGAGTACACCCGCGCCCTCGACTCGATCGAGCAGGGCATCGCCTTTGATCCGAACTTCGCGAAAGCCCATCTCGTGGCCGCGCGGATCTGCCTCAAGTTGGGTAACCGAGAGAAGGCGTTCTTCCACGCCCGGAAAGGAGCCACTCTCGATCCGGATGACGCGGAGTCAGAACTCCTGCTGGCGGAGCTCTATTTCGATCGAGGCGAGTACCGGTACGCTTTCGATTCGAGTCGGGAGGCCTTGGCTGACGATCCTCGGCTCACCCGGGCGCTTCTGGTCGCGGCCTTGTCCATGGAACGTCAGGGAAGGCGGGACGACGCGATCTCTTTTCTTCGAAGATACGTGGACGAAAATCCAGCCGACCCCGTGGGCTACCGGGAGTTGGCCCGGGTTTACGACGATCAGGGAGATTACGAGCAGGGGCTTGAGACGTGCCAGCAGGCGTTTTGGGCCGGGGTTCACGACCCGGGCATCTGGGTCAATCTGGGGGTCTTGCTCCTGCACCGCGACGAGACCGAGCTCGCCCGGGTCGCCCTTCAGCAAGCTGTGGATCTCGCCCCTCACGATGCTCTGGCGTTGGGGGCGTTGGCCGTGGCCCTGGATCGAACCGGTGAGGAGGTCAACGCCATCGGCGCGTTCACGGAGGCTCTGACCCAGACTCCGAACGACCCCGACCTCCACCACAACCTCGGATTGCTGCACTACCGGGCTGGTCGGCTCGAGCAGGCAGAAGAGCTCTTCCGGAGGGCCCTGACCCTCGATCCGTTGCGCGCGGACGTGATGAACGATCTGGCACTGGTGGTCATGCGCCGGGGAAACCCGTCCGAAGGCGTGGGACTCATCACCAGCGCCCGCGAGCTCGAGCCGGACCAAGCCCTGTGGATGTTCAATCTCGCGTTTGCCCGCATGGAGGCCGGACAATTCAGAGACGCCATCGAGGCCGCGCGAGGTCTTGTCCGCAAGCACCCCGCGTTTCACAACGCGAAGGAGCTCCTGTGGAATCTCGCCCAGGCTCACTCCTCGCTCGGCGAACACGCCCAGGCCCTGACCCGGCTCAAGGGCGTCCTCCTGGTCGATCCGGACGATCTGGACGCCTTGCTCAACGTGAGCGGCGTGGCACTGGAGCTGAACGATCTCGCCACATCGCGTCAGGCCATCGATCGAGCAGCCCTAATCGATCCCGACGACCCAAGGGTCCTGGTGAATCGGGGAGTCCTGCTCCAGGAATCCGGCGCATCGATGACAGAGGTTCTGAGCCTCTACGAGCGGGCTGCCCAGAGGTCGAACGAGGCGATCGAGGGACTCTTCAACTTGGGGGTCCTCGCCGCGAGCGAGAACGAGCGCGCACGTTCGATCGAGTACTTGAAGGCGGCCGTGGCTGTGCGTCCCGACTTCTACGAAGCAACGCTCGCGCTCGGTCTGGTCGCGCAACTGGACCGGCAGACAGTCCTCGCGGAACAGAGCTACCGGAGGGCCCTCGAGATCCGCGGGACGTCCTACATGGCCCGCGTGAACCTTGGGGTTCTCTTGATGGACCAGGGAAATCTCGAGGAGGCCAAACGGTTCCTGGTCCAGGCCTCCGAGCTCGACCCGGAGCAAGCCCTGCCCCACTTCAACCTGGGAGTGCTGGCGGAGACAGCGTCGGATACGGATGATGCGGTGAAGGAGTACAACCTCGCAAGACAGCTCGATCCTTCGTCTCCAGACCCATCGCTCAACCTGGGAGCGATACGTGAAAGGGCTGGCCTCGACGAGGAGGCGTTGCTGGAGTACACCCGGGCGCTCGAATCGGACCCGTCCCTGGACGAGGGGTACATGTGTCTGGGGCGGTTGCTTCTCAGGCTCGGCCGGGCGGAAGAGGCCGAGAGCGTGTACCTCTCAGGATTACTCATTCACCCGTCGAATCGACGGCTCAAGGAAGAGGCCGATCGGTCTCGTCTGCTTGCCGGAGGCGTCGGAACCAAGTCGCTCGTCGATCAGGCGACCGAGAACGGATCGCTCGCGAGCGAGGAGAAGGCGGTCGCCGATGCCGCGTCCGAGCTTTCTTGTGAGGACGAAGACGTCCTCCAGCGTCCGGAGTCGCCCTTCGCGTGGGGGCGTCGCGGACTCACGAAGTATCGGCTGGGTGACTTTGCCGGGGCTCTTGAAGACCTCGGCAAGGCGGCCGAGTTGAACCCGGAATCCGTCGAAATCCTCACCAACCTCGGCGCTGTCTTCGGTGCCCACGGTATGCTCGACGAGGAGCTCTCCTGTTACGAGACCGCACTTGAAAAATCCCCGGACTTCGCGCCGGCCCTGGTCAATTCGGCGTGGGTCTTCCTGGATCGTGGACAGTTGGATTTCGTCTTGGAGCTTCTCGATCCGCTCCTCTCCGGGTCCTCTCTATCTTCGCCTCTGTACTCGTCGATCGGCGCCTGTCTTTTCAGGGCGGGTTTCCCGGATCGGGCTTCGCACGCCTATGCTCTGGCGGCCGTGGGTACGCCGGATGACCCACGGATCGGTTTCAATCTGGCCGTGACCTGGATTCGCACCGGTGAAGTCGATCGGGCTCTGTCGCTTTTGACGATGCTCTCCGAGCTTCCCGGCGCGGGAGCTCGCGTCCATGCCGCTCTGGCTCATCTGTGCCGTGAGCGATTCGATCTGGCTGGTGAGATTGATCACTGGCAGCGCGCGGTGGTCGCGGAGCCCACCTATCTCCCCGCTCGAACTAACCTTTCGGCCGCTCTGCTCGAGGCCCGGATGCCGGATGCCGCGTTGTCGGCTCTCGATGAGTCGCCTTCCCCTTTCGAGGACTGTCCCGCGGCCCAGTTCAACAGAGCATTGGCTCTGGAGGCTGTGGGTCGACTCGCCGAGGCTCGTCGGGCGTATGGACGGGCTGCGCGATTGTTGCCCGAACTGCACGAGATCCACCTGAACCTCGCGTTCCTCTATCGGGCGCAAGGCGATCACCGCAGGGAGATCCGGGAGCTCAAGCAAGCGCTGTCCTCAAGCCGCGACTGCAAGGTTGCAGGACCACTCTTGGCTTTGGCGCACCTTCTCTCCGGACGTCCACGCAGAGCTCTGCCGTACCTGCGAGAGCTTCCGAAGCGATACCGTGCGCTCCTCGCCGGAGCGATCCATCTGCTGTCGGGTCGCTTGGAGAAGGCGGAAGCCCGGTACGAATCGTCCTTGGCGATTCATCGGTCCGCCGAAGCTCTGTACGGTCTCGCGCTGGTCCATCTCAGAAACGGAAAGGCGGATGAAGCCGAGGCGTGTCTGGCCGGACTTCTGGAAAAGAGGCGCGGGGGGGCGGACGTGCTGATCCAGATGGCGCGAGCGCAGGAACTCAGGAAGAACCACGAGGGAGAGTGCGACCTTCTGGCCGAAGCCCAAGCTCTCTATCCCGACTCCCCGATCGTTCTGGCCGCGCTCGCGGACGCGGTACTGGCCCGTGGTCGATTCGAGGAGGCCGATCGACTCTACCTCACGTGTGTGGACAGGCTCTCCGCTGGTCCGGCAGGGGCGAGGTCCCGCGTCTTCTCTCGATTGGCTTCTATGTCGTACGTGTCCGAGAAACCGTTCGGTGACACTCTCCGTGATCCTCCTGGATACTACATATCCGTGGGGGTAGGGCGGAACTACTATCACTGTGACGGCCCGGATCGTCGGACAGGATGCACTCTGGCCAACGAGACCGATGAACCCTGGATTCCATGGACCGAGCTCTTCGATCAGGTCCTGGGCCCAGACGGCATGGAAACGTGGTCCCAAGGGGAGTCGAAGTGGTACAGTAATGCCGTTGATCGCCGACGTTGATCGGCTCCGTGGGGAGAATCATGATGTTCCGCGCTGATTTGCACGTCCATTCGAAGTACTCCCGCGCAACGAGCCGGGAATGCGATCCTGAGCACCTGTCGATCTGGGCCCAGAGAAAGGGGCTCTCTGTGATTGCCACGGGCGACTTCACCCACCCCCGGTGGATGGAGGAGCTCAAAGAGAAGCTCGTGCCCGCCGAGCCTGGCCTGTACCGGCTCACTCCCGCGATCGAGCGGACTGTGCAATCGGAAGTGCCAGCTGCCTGCCATTTGCCTTCCCGGTTCGTTCTCACCGTCGAGATCTCCACGATCTATAAGAAGGGCGCTCGAACCCGGAAGGTTCATCACGTGGTGATCGCGCCCGACTTCGCGACGGCGGATCGGCTCGTCGAACGCCTCCTGCGCGTGGGCAACCTGGCCTCGGACGGACGGCCCATTTTGGGGCTCGATTCCCGACATCTCCTGGAGATGGTGCTCGAGTCCGGTCCCCACGCCTATCTGGTCCCGGCGCACATCTGGACTCCATGGTTTTCCGTGCTCGGATCGAGCTCCGGTTTCGACTCGATCGAGGAGTGCTATGGTGATCTGACCGATCACATCTTCGCGTTGGAGACCGGGCTGTCTTCTGATCCGCCGATGAACTGGCGCGTGTCGAAACTCGATCGGTATCGACTCGTCTCCAACTCGGATGCCCACTCTCCCAAGAAGCTCGGCAGGGAGGCCAACTGCTTCGAATGCGACCTGGACTACTTCGCCATGCGCGAGGCACTGCGAACGGGTGTCGGATACGGCGGCACGATCGAGTTTTTTCCCGAGGAGGGAAAATACCACCTCGACGGCCACCGAAAGTGCCAGATTCGATTCACTCCCGAGGAGACCGAATCCAAGAACGGAATCTGTCCCACGTGCGGCAGCCGATTGACCATCGGCGTGATGCATCGGGTGGACGAGCTGGCCGACCGAGACGAATCCTGTGCGGCGCCTTCCACGGGCGGGCCGTTTCGCGCCCTCATTCCTTTATGCGAGATCCTCGGGGAGATCGAATCCACGGGCCCGGACAGCAAGAGGGTCGCGGCCCTTTACGAGAGGCTCATCACCAAGATCGGTCCGGAGCTCTCGATCCTCCAATCGATCCCGGTCGAAGAGCTCCAAAACGTCGGGCCAGGCCTGTTGCCGGAGGCGATTACGCGCCTCAGACGCGGTGAGGTCATCCGCGAGGCCGGGTTCGACGGCGAGTACGGGGTGATTCGCCTGTTTCGGGACGAAGATTTGAGGCAGCGCACCAAGGGGGAAGCCCTGTTTGGGACCGGCTGTTCGGACTCGCCTGCCCCTCTGCGGGTCGCTCGCGGCGCGCGCAAGCGTCAGCCGGCCAAGACCGAGCTTTTGCCTCTCGAGAACGACGCCTCCGTGGCCGGTGTGATCGCCGGCCCTGCCACTGCGGACTCGGTCCTGGGTGGCCTCGACGAGGAACAGCGCGCGGCCGTGGAGATGTCGGCAGGTCCGCTCCTCATCGTGGCTGGGCCCGGTTCTGGAAAGACCCGCACGCTCACGCACCGGATCGCCCATCTGATCTTGGGGCAAGGCGTTCGTCCCGAGGATTGCCTGGCCCTGACGTTTACCCGTCGCGCGGCAGGCGAGATGCGGGAGCGCCTTTGTTGTCTGCTGGAGGGGAGGGGAGACAACGTCCCGGTCCACACGTTCCATTCGCTGGGCCTCGAGCTCCTCCGAGAGCACGGCGCGATCGTTGGCGTGAATCCGGGCTTCAGGGTCATCGACGATCGGGAGAGAGTCTCGATCGCGGCGCGGCTCCTGGAGGTGTCCGAGTCGCGCGCTCGAACGTTTCTGAAGAAGCTCTCGGAGATTCGCCGACAGGGTGCGGCCTTCGAAGACTCCGAGGGATTGAAGTCGGCAGCGGCCTACTCTTCGACTCTTCGCGAACAGGGCTTGGTCGATTACGACGACCTCGTGGCTCTACCCGTGGATCTTCTCGAGGCTGATGCCACGGTGCGTTCGTCGTTTCACGACAAGTGGGTGTTCGTCGACGAGTACCAGGACATCGATCCGCTCCAGTACCGGCTCGTCCGGCTTTTGGCCGCGTCCGGGTCGCATCTGTGCGCCATCGGCGATCCGGACCAATCGATCTACGGTTTCCGGGGAGCGGACGCGCGGCTGTTCCAGCGGTTCACGGGCGACTTTCCGCAGGCCAGGGTGGTCCGCCTCAAGAGCAACTACCGCTCGGGTTCGTGCATCGTGGAAGCCTCTGCCCAGCTCATCGCGGCACTGAGCCCGGACAAGCTCACCACGCGTGTCGTGGCCCAGGACCACCGCCGCATCGTGGTGCACGAGGCGCCAACCGAGCGGGCTGAAGCGGAGTTCATCGTCTCGTCCGTGGAGGAGATGCTCGGCGGGCACGGATTCTTCTCGCTCGATTCCGGCCGAGCCAAGGGGAACAAGGACTCTGGCTTCGGTCTGTCCGATTTTGCCGTTCTCTATCGAACCGACCTCCAGTCCGCTGCCCTGATCGAGGCGTTCGAGCGATCGGGACTGCCGTACCAGAAGCTCTCGCACGAGCCGTTGCTCCAAAGTGAATCGGTCCGGTCGCTGGTCAGTGAGTTGGCCGCAAAGGACGGTCCGATCGAGGAGAGACTGCAGGTGGCGTTTGACCACGCGATCGCAGCCGACCCGTCCCGGAAGCCTCGACTCGAGGCGTCGTTGAGACTGCTTGCCCCGATCGCGCGCGCGCACGGCGACCGGGTCGAGGACTTTCTCTCCGAGCTCGCCCTGACCTGCGAGCCTGATCTGTTCGATCCTCGTGCGGAACGGGTCTCGCTCATGACGATCCACGCGAGCAAGGGGCTCGAGTTTCCGGTCGTGTTCGTGGCCGGACTCGAGGACGGTCTGTTGCCTCTCCGGTTCGCGGCTTCGACCCCCGCGGATCTGGACGAGGAGCGGAGGCTTTTGTACGTGGCGATGACCCGTGCGCGGCAGAGGCTCGTTCTCTGCTGCGCGAAGAAGCGATTGTTCCGTGGAACGATCCGTAGCGGCGTGCCTTCGCCGTTTCTGACAGAGATCAAGAAGGAGCTGCTGGAGCGCCGACGGAGCCAGGCATCCCGTCGGCCTCGTTCCGAGGGGGGAACTCAGCTCACTCTTTTCTGACGAGGGAGGCTTCTGCCGCATGTCTTGCTGGCCGACAAGTGGGAACGTGATTCGAGGGCTCGTGGCAATGACGTGGATCTGCCTTGTGGGCACCTTCGTCGAGCCGTTGGCCGCGCAAGCCCTACGTGGGGGCGCTGGACCTCTCGCCAAGGTCCGTCAGCTCCGGGACAACATCGACAGAGCGCGCGCCAGCGGTCAGGACGTGACCGAAGCCGAACGACTCGACGCTCTTTCTCGAGAGGCTGCCCGTCGCGGCGACCACGAAGGGGCTCTCCGCCTGCTCGACCAGGCCATTGCGGCCCTGGGGCAACCCGGTGGCCATGGAAGGTCCGGTCGAGGGAACAACGCGCCACGGGGCGATATGGGTGGAGCGGAACGGCCGGAGCTGGGGGAGAATGGCCGGGAGGATCGACCGGGGAGGAGGGCCGATCAAGGGGCTCTCTCCACGGGCGGGATGCCGGTATTCATCTGGCCTTTCGTTCACCACTACAACGGCCCAGGAGGCTACTACGCCCCAGCCGCCGAGGTCCGGGCCACGGCCGAGTTCTTCGCCAAACACAAGCTGCCAGGCACCCTGTTCTTCGACGGAATCCTCGTCGATCGGCTCGTGCGCGAGGATCCAGGCCTCATCGACCAGATCAACCGGTGGGGCCTCCCTTTGGGCTATCACGGAGAGGAGACCCACGGTCCCTACCCGGTGCCGACCGATCTGGCCGCAGAGGCGTACGGGCTCAAGGAGGCCCAGGGGTATGCGGGGCCGTGGTCCCTCATCACGGGGCTCGACTGGAACCTCGCTGTCTCGAAGACCCAGGAGCGATACTCCCACGGGATCGTCCACTCGATTGATCCGCAAACGAATCGGATCCTTCGGCAACAGGGGGCGACCCTGCCCCAGACCATGGGCGGCCTGGCACTCGTCCAGAAAGCTTTCGGCCGTGACGTGAGCGCGATCCCGAGCCATGCCTTGGAGTCGGCCCCGACCGGCTTTGCCTTCCGGAAAATGAGCCGCTTCATTCTCGATCAGCCCGCCATGCCGACCGCTTCCCACGCGCTCAAGATATTTGGCATCGGTGAGCTCTCGCAACGCGCGATGTCGATCGCGGGAAGCAACGTCAGCATCTTTTGGCACATGGGTCGTCTCACGACCAAGGGAGACCGGTCTGGAGAGGTCACCTGGGCGCCGGTCACGGCTTACCGGACCATTCCATCTCTCGATCGGTCTCAGCCGCGCCTTCTTCTGATGGGGTTCTCCAGCTTCAGAGAGGACGCGGCCCTGGAGACTATTCGATCTTTGAACGAACGGTTCTTCCCGGCCAACCCGGGAAGCCGTTGGGTCTCGGCTGACGATCTGTCCCGTCTGATCGAGCCGGAAAAGGGTCACACTCTGTCGGCCACTGAGATCGACGAGATCTGCCGCGTGCTCACAGGGAAGAACGATCAGCGTCCCCCTGATCAGATCGAGACCGGAGAGCGAGTCCATTCCCTGACAGATGCTTTCGAATCGCTGGCCGTCTCCCTCTCCGCATGGTCTCAGCGAGGTTCTCTCCCGGAGACCGTTTCTTTGAAAGCTTTGTACGGACCCGTGACGACCGAAGGCTCGCCTCTCGTGGGTGAAGGTCGACGAGTGACCGTCGCCCAGGTGGCCCAGTCTGCCCGTGAGGTGGACGGGGTCTGGAAGGGAGTCTCCGACGACCGGTTCGTGCCTGAGCGCGTCACGATGGGGCAGACCCCGGTGAACTCGGCGGAGTTCCTCCACGCCATGGCGACGGCCTATCTTTCGATCCGAAATGGCCGGACCACTGAGATTTCGCTGCGTCGGCTCTCCCTGTTTCCGCCGTATGCCGACTTACTCGACGAAGTGTTCCGACCCACAGACCCGAGGCCACTGTGTTACACCAAGGGGCAACTGTGGACCGTGAAACCGGCTCGTGTCGCCGCCTCCGCTTCTGCCTCCTCCGCGGCCTCTGCCCGCGGGGCCGCTTCCGCGCCTCCGATCGCTGACCAGAAGCGAGGTAAGCTCCTCGTCGTCTTCGCCTCCAATCTCGAAAGTGATGGTGGATGTTACAGAGAAGATCCCTCGGGCGCTGATCTCTACTCCGTTGTCTACGATCTGGCGACCCGAAAAGCGAGCGACCTCGCACGACTGACGCGGACCCCGGGACAGCCCGAGTGGTTCCCATCGATCGCCCCGGATCAAAAGTCCGTGGCCTATGTCACCGACAGTCTCGAGCATGAGCCGCGCCGGTCGAGCGACATTCGGTGGGTTGGTCTGTCCGGTGGTTCCGATGGTCTGCTCGTTCAGGGCGGCCGGTTCCCCGCGTTTTCGCCGGACGGGAAGTGGCTCGCCCACTCCGGTCCGGTGCGAGGGCCGAGGGTCATTTCCATCCGCCCGATCGAGCGGCGGCCGGACGGCGGTCTTGCCGCGGGATCCGATCGGATCGTGGCGAACCGGCAGCACGGCCGAGAGATGGTCGAGGATCCGGAGTTTTTCCCCGATGGCCGTCGGATCGTCTTCCACAGGAAAAACGGTCCGCGTGACCGTGCCGGCGTCTCCGTCATCGGCCTGGATGGCAACGGGTTCCGGACCGTCACCGATTCCGACGGTTCGGGCCACTCCACGGTCTCTCCCGACGGAAAGGCCGTCGCCTTCACCAGTTCCGGGGATGGCGCGGTCCGGGTTTGTCGGGAGAACTCCGACGGGTGGTCGGCTCCGGAGAAGCTGCCCTTTTCGACCGAGCCGGAGTCGTTCGTCGCGTCGGATCGACGCTTCTCCACGGTTCGACGAGCGTGTCACAGCTACATCAAGTGGGTCGCTCCAGATCTCATGCTCGTCACCACTCACGGTGCGGATCGACCGGGCCACTTCACATTTTCCCGCCTCTTCCTCTTTCAGTGGACCGGCGGGAACTCCGTGGTTCACGACCTTTCCGGATCGATCGAGACTCTCGCCGGAAAGAGCGGGCGGGATTTCTGTTCCGGCGACGCGGTGTCGGTCTCACGGTAGTCGGCACCCGCCTTTCTGAGGGTGTTGTGATCAGGAACTCGCGGGATGGATCGTGAGCTCGCCACTGTCGGCGTCCACATCGACCCGATCCCCGGTGCGGATCCGTTCGAAGAGGTCGTCTCCTCGGTACTCCACGATCGGTAGCCCTCCGTGAAACCAGACCTCCGAGATCACCAAGCCCGACACGATGAACGGGTCGGCGTCCTGGGTCACGATGGCGGCAGGAGCGATCCGGAGTCTGATGAGACCCTGCAGCACGATCCCCGAGTAGGTCGAGCCCACACAGTTTGCCATCACCAGGACCTTGCCCTTGAGGTCTGTTCGGTAGAGTTCGTGATGGCGATCCCACATCCGAGAGGGAAAGAACGCGTTCATCGGGGTGATGTACGAGGCCGCGAAATTGATCGGCATGCGTGTGACCACTGCCGTTCCACTTCCTCGCCCGGAACCGATGCTTCTCCCGCGGATCGTCGTCATCGGTTCACTCCACAGGCCCTCAGGCAGTCGTCGGTCGTTCCGTACTCGGACCCCCGAAGGTAGTAGAAAAGCTTGGACGAACCCGCGAGAACGCGCCGAAAGCCGAACCGCGCGCTCAGACAAGCCAGGGGACACCACGACTTCATCTCGACGCCCGCTTGACTTGCCGCGTCGTAGAGTTTTGTCCCGCGAAAACGCTCAAGGTGCTCCGGGATCATGCAGACCCAGGCGGGACGGCGGACCCGTTTGCCAACGAACCGCTCGCACAGTGAGGCCGCTTCGTCCAAGGTGAGGTGTGGACAGCCGAAGACCACGAGATCGGCCTGGTTCGGATGGGGCGATCTGAGCGCGTCGATCTCTTCTTGGGTGATGACGATGGTTTCAGCCGGTGGGCCTTGAAAGACCGTCCGGAGGTCGGGCGCTTCGGGCGTCAGACCTACGACGTGGAACATGCTGACCCGCCCCGCGCAGGCCAGCCCGGCGCCCAGGAGCTTGAGATCGCCGGGGGTGAAGTCATACGGCTCGATGACTGGGACGCGATCGACGACCTTTTTGCCAAGAACGAAGCCCAGGGCGCAGGCATCCATCCGATCGATCTGGAGTCGCACAAAGACCTGACCACGGCGATTCTCGTCCAGGAGGTATCCGAACTCGGGGGCCCAGCCGGTCACGGCCGAGAAGAAGTCGATCCCGAGGGAATTTGCGTTGCTTCGAGCCCCGATCACCGAGTTGGCGTACTGGACGGCCGATGATTCGGCCCAGGCCAGTCGATCTCCTGGGGCCGGCCGATTGCCTCCCTCGTAGCAGGCGCACGAATAGTTGGGGGTGACTCCGAGACGTTCCAGCGTGGCATCGAGTCGCCTCTGCTTGAAGAAAGTGAGGCGGTTGATGATCGAGTATTCGCGACCGGGACGAGGATTGACCGTGGTTTTGACCTTGAAGCGAGCCCCCTCGTCCGCGAGGCGTTCGAGCACATCGAAGCAGCCCTTGAAGAAAACGATACCAAAGGAACCTACGAGATGGGCACTCGAGATCGGCACAAGCCGGCGGGCTCCAAAAACCTCGCCATAGCGAATGAGCGTCTTCAGCGCGAGTGCCAGCGCCTGGCCTGACTCGCCATGAAGGACGCTCTCCTGTTCCGAGTCCAAATGCATATTTCGGTCTGTTGTCACGATCGACGAAGGTCGTCCCCCGATTCGGGGGGGATGAGGCATCGTTACTGGCTGTGTTTCACAAATCGCCTTCACGAGGGAAAGCCTGTGAGCCGGTCCGAGCCCACGGGATGGGTGCCCTCGAGCACCCGTCAGTATCGCTTGGGATAGGTCATCTCGGGTGTCCTGCAAAGGCGGTTGTACCAGGTGTGGGTCGTGTACCGCCTCGTGAGAGTGACGGCCCGATGGGGACAGGCCGACACGCAGTTGCCGCACGCAAAGCACAAGTACATATCGGCACCCGCCTCCCGAACGCAAGGAACCTGTCCTTTGGTCTTCGGAACGACGATGGAACCTACGGGGCAACACCGGCTGCAGATTCCGCACAAAGTGCACCGAGAACCGTCGAACTCGACTCGACCCGTGGTGATCTCACTGGGGTCGAGATAGGTCGGAATCGTGTTCCGCTGCCAGAAGGTGAGGTAACTCAAAGTCACTCTCCTTGCCTCTCCAACCGTGGTTCTTGATCGAGCCCTCCCTCGAGCCAAGGAACCATCAGAACTTCGCGGGGAGCAGTCCCGTGGCGTCTCTGGGCAGGCCAGCCCAGGACAATGGCCTCGGCCAGTTCGTAGGGATACTCGATACCGAGCCGTCTCTTCCACTTGAGCCAGTTCCTCGACCATCCCAGGAGGCGGACGAAGCCGATCCAGCATGTCCCCACGCCGAGGCTCGCGGCCGCGAGGACCATGTTCTGTCCCGCGATGCCGACTCCCAGGGAGGTGTCGGCCGCCCCACGCACGTCCTTGAGGAGCACGATCATGGCGGGAGCCTCAAAGAACACCCCCAGCTCGCCTCGCGCCATTTGTATCATGGCCGCGAAGGGGACGGGGTGGAGCAGTCGCGGGAAAATGCGAGTGAGGAGCTTCGTGAGGTGAACGACGAAGGTCCTCCGAAACCAGCTCCTGGTGTAGTCCATCACCCACATGAAGGTTCGAGCCACTCTCAGCGCGTCTTTCTCCATCTCGGCGATGATCGTTGGACTCGTGATCACCACGAACCGCCAGGGTTGGGAGTTGCCAGCCGATGGGGCGAACCGGCCGGCCTCGAGAATTCGTCGAATGACCCAGTCTGGCAATGGATCCTTCTTGAAGTCCCGGATGCTTCGTCGTTGGAAGAGGGTCTTCTCGACAGGATTCCAGGGCATCCCCTCGGAGGCGGCACCCAGAGGGGAAAGAGGTTCGTCCGTGTCTTCCACGTTCATCGTGCTGTCGCGTACAGAGGTCAGGTTGGGCGACCCGGGTGCGGATCGTGCTCATCGGCTGGATCGCAACGTGGATCCTACAGGAGGCTCAGAGCCTCGGTCAACACCGAGCTCTTCGAGACACGGAGATAATCCACGATGCAAGGAAGGAGTACCTCGCAAAGGGGCTTCTCTGGAGTCGGGGCGAATACCTCGACCAACGCGGCAAGGATCGGCTTCGCGAATACCGCCGAAGATGAGGCCCCTGGGCCGCCAGATTGCCCGATCGCCTTGACATCTTCCGGCACAGAACCTAGATTAAACAGGGGGGGCTCTGTGAATCTACTGGAACGACGACCGGATCTCGAAGAACTGTGAGCCGAGTGAAGATCAACCGCGCTGACCCGTACCATCGGATCCCGTTGATTCTCATCGTGGATGACGATGCGGACAGCCTTTTGGCATTGGAGACGTTCTTCAAGAATGAGCCGTTCGAGATCGCGCTCAGCTCTGGAGGAACAAAAGCCCTCGACTTCATCCGCAGGCGCTGCCCGGATCTGATACTCCTCGATGTTTCCATGCCCGACCTCGATGGTTTCGAAGTGTGTCGGCAGCTCAAGGCCAGCTCTCAAACCGCTGGCATTCCGGTCATCTTTCTGACCGGCCGCAACGATCCGGAAGACGTGCTCCAGGGGTTCGCCTTGGGGGCCGTGGACTACGTCATGAAGCCTTTCGCTTTGGCAGAGGTGAAGGCCCGGGTTCGAACCCACCTCCAGCTCCAACAGCTCAAGGGACTCCTCTCGGTCTGCATGCATTGCAGCCGCATTCAAGAGAGCGACGGAGTGTGGGAGCCCATCGAGGGGTATTTCAACCGGACGATGACGGGCAGTATCTCCAACTGTCTGTGCCCTGAGTGCAGGAAGAAGTACTACCCGACGGAACGGATGTGACGACCGGAAATCGAGCCTCCTCCGTCGCTGTCCAATGCCCCATCCGGAAATAGAGAAATGTCCGGGGTCTGCCAACCGGCTCGAGGCGCGGACCCGGGTCTCGAAAACCGTTCGCCATCGATTGACACGGTCTTGGAGGCTCTGGTATCAAGTGATGGATGATTGGGCTTCTCAGGGGAACGATCGCAGACAAGGGCTCGGGTTGGGTCCTTGTGGACACGGGGGCGGTCGGGTTCTCTGTGGCGGTCCCGACCCCGTTTTCAGAGAGAATGGGGGACCTGGGAGGACCGGTCGTCATGAGGACCTTCCTCGATGTTCGCGAGGGGGCACTCGATCTCTACGGCTTTTCCGACACGGACGAACTGGAAGTGTTCAAGGCGTTGATCGGCGTCTCGCGCATCGGTCCCAAGATCGCCCTCAAGGTTCTCTCGACCCTTACCCCGACCCAGATTGTCCAGGCCGTGAACCGGCGGGACCTTGAGCTCCTCTGTCGGGTTCCGGGTCTGGGCGAAGAGACGGCCAACCGTCTGGTGGTCGATCTGGCCCGTCGAATCAAGAAGATCAGACTCAGCTCCGCGGCCGCCGCGCAGCCAGCCGACCGCCCCTTGATCGGGGAGTTGAAACAGAAGGTCGGCCAGGCCCTGAAAAATCTGGGCTATTCAAGGGAAGAAACGGAACAGAGCGTCCGCTGGGCGGCAAGCTCCTTCGATAAGACGCCCACGCTCGAGGAGTTCCTCAAGAAGGCGCTCTCGTATTTTCGCGAGGGCCGTTGATGGGAGCGAGATTCTAGACCGTGAGAGACTTCGACTGGAAATTGATTCATCTGGTGGCCCATCGGTGCCAGAGCGTGGTCGGAAGGGATGGCCATCCTCAGAAGGAGGCCAGCCATGTGCTCAGCCAGAACCATTTCTCGGCCGGCCAGGAGCTCCTGGAGGAACTGCTCGACACCCTGCTGTCTTCTGCTTGGGCGAAGAAGGTAGACATGAACGACAGCTCCAGCTGTCGTGCCTTTCCGTTCGCCCATTCCGAAGGCGGGGTGACCGATCGCTCTCTTCTGACGGAGATGGTCTCTGCGACCAAGCTCGAGGACTTCGAGCCTAGGGCTCAGCTCCTCGCGGAACGATACTGCCGACAGCCGAGGGCCAGGGAGGGAATACTGCTTCAGCTCTGCTGCGTCATCACGAGCGGCCGCGCCCGGATGATTCCCTTCCTGTTCCTGTTCAAGTGCGATTTCGAGGAGGCCCGGAAGCTCACCAACGAGACCGGGCTCGAAAGAGTCGATGAGGTCATCCTCAACAAGCTCAAGAAGGTCGCGATCTATCCGAACTTTGATGGGTTCGAGCCGGATGGGGACAGGGTCAAGCTGTTTCAGTCCACCCCCTCGGAGTATTTCCACGAGTTGCTGGAGCTCCAGCAGCCCGCAACGGCCAAGCAGCTCTTCCAGGAGGAGCTCAAGTCAGCCGTGTCTGTCCGCCATCCCAACCATTACGACGACTACTTCGTGGGTCTTCCTCCGGCCCCCCGGGAGCTGTTCGGGAACGAGTGCTACATTCCCGTCAAGGAGCTCCTGCCGGCTCCGGAGGTCCAGTACGTGAATGACCGCTCGTGTCAGGCCGCACGCGAGAAGTACGATCGTCCTGTCCGGACGACCATCAAGATCGACGGGTTGATCAAGGTCGAGGCCGAGCTCGCGGGACTCAACCGGAGCTTCTTTCTGGCGAAGAAAGGCGATCAGCGGTATTTGATCATCCGTGGCGAGAGGTTCGTCACCGGCGGCCAGCTTTCCGGCCTGGATTTCCTCAAGCTCGATGAGCTGGAAGACCTGCTTCCCCGAGTGATGGAAGACGTTTCTCTCAAGATGGAGGATGGTTCTCTCAAGGAGGAATCCCGTGACTGATCCCAGGCGCCCATCGAACACCGCCCTCGTGACGGCCGCCTGCTTCACCGGTGGAAACCTGGCCGTGGCTTTTGGCGGTGGAATCTTGGGTCTTCTCCTGCTGACGTTCTCCACGGGCCTGTCGCTCCTCGCTTTCGCCGCCACCGGACTGCTTTTCGTGGGTCGAGTCGTGAGCACGTCTCAGAACCCAGCATTCATCGCGCAGGTGGCAAAAGAAGAGCTCTCTTTGCCGCAGGCGCCCTCCGCCAAGGTTCTCGAGTCGCTTGGAGGTGTCGGACTGCTCGGCGCCCAGCTCGAGGGGTTCAACAGGGTGAAGCAGCTCAAGTCCGAGCTCTCAGGACAGATTCAGAGCCTTCCCGAGTGCTCCGCGAAACAGGCGTTTCTGGAGGTTTTGCCAAGGCTTGACGATGTGATCACCGAGGTTCACGGTCAGGCCTCTTCCATCCAGAGGGTCGAGAAAGAGCTCGCAAGTGGCGTGATCGAGAGACTGGAATCGGAAGTCTCGACCCTGGAACGCCAGGTGAGAGAGGGGGGCGTGCGTGACGCGCAGATCGAGCAGTCCCTCGCCGGAAAGAAGGGGGCGCTCGACAACTACCGTCAAGCTATCGCGGGCCTGGATCGCGCCAAGAAGAGGGTCGACTCGATCATTGCCGCGCTGGATAACGCGAAGGCAAGGGTGACGGCTCTCGAAGGCCGGTTGATCGATCCGGCCGGGATCACGGAAGCCCAGAGAGCGGTCGAGATCGTGTCGCAGGAGGTCGAGTACATGAGTCAGGCAGTGGAAGAGACGCATCGGCTTAAACTATTGAACTAGGGCGCGTTTGGAGGTGACTCATCCGCTCGCCCGTGCAGCGTCCGGCGTGTGCTCGCGAGTGGTGGGTCAAGTGGCAGGTCGCTTGTGTCCCGGCAAATCGTTGGTTCTCTCGACAGGGTGGAAAGCGGGGGCCGGTCCTAAGCCCCCCCGACGAAGGAGACGAATCCATGGGTATCTGGCAGCGGATCAAGACGTTGTTCTCTTCCAACGTGAATGCTCTGTTGGACGCGGCCGAGGATCCCAAGTCGGCCCTCGAGCAGCTCATCCGAGACATGGACGTGGAGCTCAAGGAAACGAAGACCCACCTGGCCGACGCCATCGTCAACCTCAAGAAACTCGAGCGTGACGAGCAGAAGCACAGCCAGCTCGCCAAAGACTACGAGGAAAAGGCACGTGCGATCCTTTCCGACGACGATGAGTCGAACGATTATCTGGCCAAGGAAGCTCTGGTTCGGAAGAAGGAGAACGAGAGCGTGGCCGTGCAGTTCAAGGCCGCCGCCGACAAGCAGCGACAAGCGGTCGAGACCATGAAGCGCAACATCGACAAGATGTCGAAGAAGATTGACGAAGCTCGGCGGAAGCGAGGCATTCTCCTCGCCCAAAGCCAGATCGCCGAGACCCAAGCCAAGATCGTCTCCGCGACCACTGCTGCCGGGAACGGCTCGGGCGCTTTCGAAGAGTACAAACGAATCGAGGCGAAGATCGAGGAGCAGACCGAACGCGTCCAAGTGGAGGCGGAGTTGGCGGCGGTCAGCACCGTCGATGACCAGCTCGAGGAGGTCCAGTTCGGCAGCGAGGTGGACAAGGAGCTGGAGGCTCTGAAGGCCACGATCGCGCTGGAAGGGAAAACCGCGGCAAAGGAGCTCCCGCCGGCATCGTAGGAGCCTCGTCGGACTCAGGCTCAAGCCCGGAGTCTGGAGTCCGGGGCTTCAGGAAGAGCTGCCTTCGGCTGCAGTCTCTGTGACCGACTAGACGCCAGACTCTGCGCTGGGCGCTGGACGCATCGATCAGATTTGCCCGTACAGGATTTCCGAGTTCTGACGCAGCAGACGAGTGGGCAGACCAGGGCGCAGATGAACGTACGGAGGCTTCAACACGGAGGCTTCAACGATGGAAGGATTCACCATGCAGCACTCTCGACGTCCCGGGTCACGATGCACTTTCGTGGCCTTTCTCGTGCTCTGTCTGAGCCAACCTGGCAGAACAGACTCAGCCAAACAGCTCACCGCTGGCAGCTCCGCTGTCGCAGCTGCCAGCGCAGACAGACCCTCTTCGCCACGTCCTGTCGCGGTCCGCGGGTTCGAGGGGTTTGCCGTGGTAAATGGCGTTCGATTGCGCTACATGGACTACCAAGGTGATCGTCTGTCCTCCGCGACGATGGTGTTGGTGCCGGGCGTCGCAGAGCATGCGAACTGGTTTGACTGTCTGATCGAAGCGGGGCTTGCATCCAGGTGCAGGGTCATCTCCGTCGACCTGAGAGGTCAGGCCAAAAGCGAGGCTCCGAACAGCGGGTACACCATCGAGAGATTTTCCAGCGATATCGTCACGCTCCTGCGTGATGAACTGCACGTTCGGGGCAAGGTCATCGTCGGCGGTCATTCTCTCGGCGGTGCCATCAGCCTGAACATCGCCGTCAACCATCCGGAGATGGTCTCCAAGCTGATCATGCTCGACCCCCCGGCCTTTCCGAAGCCAGGGTCTGACGCTCCTCTCATTCCGACCATCGAGGCGTTCAATCAACGCGTTGCGAATGCTCGAGCGTTCCTCGATAATCTCGCGAATCAGCCGTTCATGGAAGGAAGCATGACCTCCACTGTCAGATCCATCTACCTGCAAGACCTCAGAGTCGAGAAGGACGGTTCCGCAACCTGGGGAACCAAGTCCTTTGCCGCACGGAAGAGTCTGGAGCAGGTGTTCTTGTTCCCGTGGAAATCCGCGTTCCAGCGTCTGACCAAACCGGCATTGCTGATCCATGCCACGAAAGGATTCGAGGAAGGAACGCCTCCTCTGGTCGGGAAGGATCAGATGGATGAAGCTCTCAATTCTTCACCGCGCTCTCCGATCAAGTACCTTCCGATTGAAGGAAATCACGTTTCCATTCTTTTGCCAAAGCATGCGAGGCAGGTCGTGAACGAGATGCACCAATTCATCTCTACGGGAAATGGGTCGAAATGAAGATCGTTTCCGTACTTGGAAGTCCCCGGAGATCGGGTAACAGTACGATCATAGCGCGATGGTTCTGTAAGGCCGCCGAGCGGTACGGTGCCCAGACCAACTCGTTCGTGCTCAACCAGTTGACCTATCGAGGATGCCAGGGTTGCATGCAGTGCAAAGGCAAACTCGACCACTGCGCGCTCAAAGACGATCTGACCGACGTGCTCAACGCCACGGAGAGCGCCGATGTCCTGGTTCTGGCCTCGCCCGTCTATTACGGCGACGTCACAAGCCAGCTCAAGGGGTTCATCGACCGTACCTTCTCTTTCCTGGTGCCCGATTTCACGACGAACCCGAAGCCGCATCGACTGGCCCCTGGGAAGAAGCTTGTGTTCATACTGGTGCAGGGACATCCCGATGAGGATCAGTTCGCTGACGTGTTCCCTCGCTATGCCGGCTTCTCGAAGCGGTTCGGCTTTGACGAATGCCATCTTGTCAGGGCCTGTGGCTTGCTCGCGCCTGGAGAGGTCGAGAGTCGCGTCGATGTGCTCCGTCAGACAGAAGCCCTGGCACAGAAGCTGTGCGCGCGGTGAGGCAGAATGTGACTTTCGGCGGAGTCTCGAACCCGGTCGACAGAGAAGAACCGTCCTGCGACCGTGATCCCCGCCAAGGTGATGGGGGCTGCCTGGGCGGATGAGCGGCGCTTGCCGGAGGCCTGGGATGCTGTCGTGGCTTTCGGCCGATGCCGATTCCTTCACCCGACGGGTGAAAGGCCAGCCGGAAGCGTTGCTGTTCCTCCCGTGCGCGAATCCTCCCCCGTAACACGTCTGTTACACCCCATGTCTCGCTGGCCATGGCAGCATGGCGTTTGAGTGACACTCCGGTGTCGGATCGCGGCCCAAAATGGCCTTCCGCAGGTTGGCTGAAGGATGCTTGCATAGGGCGACGTACCATAGACCATAGGCGAGGCCAACGGAACAACGTCGGTCTATCCTCGTAGACTCCCCTGGAGGTCGCCATGTTGCGCACCGGTTGTTTTCTTCTTTCTGTCGTCGGTATGATTCTGACCCTCTCGCCCGGCGCCTGGGCCGATCCCGGGGCAAATCCCGGGTCCTCGTCCCCATCAGTAGCGTCATCTCCGGCCCCTGCGTTCTCGTGCTACCCGAACGAGTCCGGGCAGGCGCTGAGCCGCCAGACGCCCTGAGAAAACGACCGCCTGAACCTCGGTTCTCGACCGAATCGGCGGTCGAATTCCGCCCGATGGAAAGCGGGTGGGCTCAAGAAGAGAGGTAGGATTTCCCGAGTTTTGCAAGAACCGTTGCACGCTCGTCATACTTCCGTTACACGAATCTTCAATAATTGAATGTCTCTTCTTGCTTTGTCGTCTCTGACCACGGTGTCACCCCGTCTCACTGGTGATCCCCACGTTGGCCTGATGAGAAGACCGCCTACTGGCCAGGAGGTAATTTTTTGATGAAACCGCATCCGTGTCTGTGGACCGTCGTCCTCGCCGCGCTGCTGGTTGTTCCCGTGGCCGTTGCCCAGACGGCGACCATCTCGAGCCCAACCTCCGGTTCGACCCTCTCTGGGAGCTCTGTGACGATTTCGTGGAGCATCTCCGGTGACGTCATCGATTGTTGGCTTGCCATGGGGACAACGCAGGGGCAGAGAGACCTCTACAATAGCGGCTCTCTGGGGGCTGCGACTTCGTGCACGGCCGCCGGTCTGCCGATTGACGGTCGGACCGTCTACGCAAGACTTTTCTACCGCGGATCCTCCGGATGGAAATACGTCGACTGCCAGTACGTGGCCGCGTCCACGTCGAGCACGACGTCGTCCACGGTATCGATGACCGGTCCGACTCCCGGCTCAACGCTCTCCGGCAGCTCGACGACCTTCAGTTGGACCATCAGCACCGATGTCCTGCAAACCTGGCTTTACGTGGGCACGACGGCCGGCCAAGGCGATCTCTGCCGCACCTCGGCGGGTACCGCGACCTCCTGCGCGGCCACCGGGCTGCCGACTGACGGTCGGACCCTCTACGTGCGATTGTTCTACCGCAGATCGTCCGGATGGTCGTACCTCGATTCTCAGTATGTGGCCGCGTCGTCAACGGAGAGTCCCACCGCTACTTCCACGGTGTCGATGACCAGTCCTGCGCCCGGATCGACACTCACTGGAACCTCTGTCACGTTCTCCTGGGACCAGAGCTCCGACGTTCTGGAGAACAGCTTGACGATCAGCTCGAGGCTTGCTGGCAACACCTGTTTCAGCAGCAACTCACTGGGACTGGCGACTTCGTGCACTGCGAGTGGATTGCCATCCGACGGCCGGCTTCTCGGTGTTCGGCTTGGGTATCGGACCACCTCGGGGTGGGCGTACAAAAACTATCGCTACAGGGCAACAGGATCGGGCCTCTCGATCCTAGGGACTGGCCAGCAAGTGGACGAGCCTACGGATGATGGGAACTCCAATGACAACAAGAACCATCGGCACCACCGGCATCAACACCCGGAAGAGGCTCTGAATGCCAACGACAACCAGAACCGTCGGCATCACCGACCGGTGTATCCGGAAGAGTCTCTGAATACCAACGACAATCTGGACTGCCGCCACTACCGGCATCAACACCCGGAAGAGGCCCAGAACGCTAACGACAATCAGAACTGCCGCCATCAACGGCATCACTATTCGGGAGAGAACACCAACTCTGAGCAGAGCTACCAGCGGCCACCACCACCCCCTCCAGATAGAGGTCAAGACTCTGGCTCCAACCAGAATTATGGGCACCGTCGGCCCCAGTCCTCGGAAAAGGGCCAGAGCTCCGACTGCGGCCAGAACAACCGACGACGGCCCCCTCCGCCCCCCGAAGAGTTTCAGAATGCCAACGATAACCAGAACGACCGGCATCATCGCCATCAATACCCAGAAGAGAACACCAACTCAGAGCAGGACTATCGGCAGCGACCACCGCCCCCTCCGCCGGAAGAGGCTCAGAACGCCAATGACAACCAGAACCGCCGACACCGCCGGCCACCCCCACCGGAAGAGGTACAGAACACAAACTCCAGCCAAAACTACCCATGGATCCCGTATGGCAAATGAGACGTCTGTGAGGAGCGTGTCGGCGTAAGATCCCGACACGTTCCCGGCCGGCGTCGGGAAGCGGGGGCGTCCATCGCCAGAGGTCCGGAAGCGTGCTTTTAAAGCATGCCTTCCGGCCTTTATTTTTCTCAGAACGATCGACAGTTGGGCAGCCCTGGAGTCAACATCGCCTTTATCGCCCGCCCTCACATCAACGATCGCCCTCCATTCAATTTCGGTCCGAATTTGCCGATAAATGTCAATAGGTGGGGCCCAACGAGGCCACCGGTCGTATCAAGGAGGACGGATTCGTGATCTGCCCACACTGTCATTCCCAGATGATCAAGGTGCGCAATCAACCGGGTGAGGGGGCTCCGAATCAGATCCGTTGCGTCGACTGCAGATTCGAGATCTTCTACTCCGGACTCGGGGCCAGGCCCGCCAAGACCGAGAAGGGAAAAGCCTAGGAGCCTGTCGGAGTGCGGCCCTGGCAGCCTCCAGTCAGGAGCTTGTCAGCGGGTCTGAACCATTCGGTCCAAGACATCCACAAACTGGCCATAGTCGACTTCACGGCCGCCGGCCGGGACCCCGAGAGTCGCAGCCCTCCGGGTCGCCCCCAGCACGGAGCTCTTGATCCATGAACGCTGCAAACCCGACAGGAGCCTGCTCGACGTGAACGGTCCGACGACCGTCCGGGTGCCATCGCGTTCGGTGACAACGGGAAGTCTGCCCTGAAAGAGCCCCACGGGGTTCGTGAATCCGATGGAACTGTCCTTGTGCAGAAAGAGGACGTACTCCTTTCCAATCGGAAAGAAAGGGGTTCCAGGGATGACGGACACTTGCCCGGGCACATCGCTGGCAAGCTGCTTGATCGTCACCGTGGCCCCGAGGTCTCCCTTGATCGCGCGGATGACGTCGAACGTCGTGTATCGTACCGGCAGATGGGAGACGGGGTCTGTCGACCGCCGAATGGTGAGAGCTCGACCCACGAAGATTCGGTCCGCTCCATCCACCATCTCTTCCAGATTGACCGGCACGACGGTGGCTGCGTGGGCAGACACCGTGAGGATCGCAAGCGCACAGAGCATGGTGAGTGATGTCTTGAGCATGCGCCAAGCCTCCCGGGGATCGAGCTTCTCCCTAAGAATATTGACGCAGTCCACGGCCAAAAGCAAACGACCAACCCGATTTTGGGCGCTGTCCCCGACCCGTCCCACACCCGGTTGGGTCTCGGCTCGAGAAGCTTGTCGGTCCGCAGGTCTTTCGCATCCAGGTTCTCAGGCGGGAATGCGGAAGTGGCTCTCTCCGCAGCCGTACACGGCGCAGCGCCCGTTGTAGTCCCAGCAGTCCCGATGATGGGGGGTCTCGCACCGTCGGCACTCGATTCGGTCCAGCACGATCGACTCTCCGCAAACCTGACACCGGACGATCTCTGCCGGAAACGAGACGGACAGGATCTCGAGCGCGTCTCGATCGGCCTCCTCGATGGTCAAACGCCTCAGCAGCACCTCGATGAGCCGCTGTGCCCCATCGCTTAGATCCGCAAGGAGAGAAGCGGTCAGATCGTTCGCATGCGTGTACTTCTTGAGGAGGACCCGTTCGAACTCGAGCCCCACATACAGGTTGTGGTGGGTGGAAACACAGTACAGCTCCATCAGTCGCTGCCGGGCCTCTGGCACGAGGATTCGACGGGCCGGTGCGTCTGACTGCGCCTGGGCGAAAAAATGGTGATCGAAGAGGCTGTCCGAGAGGGTGATCCGAGACAACCCCTTGGCGGGCACGACCGTCCGGGCCAAACCATGGGAGAAAATTTCGACAGTCGGATAGGGGAGCGTCTGGCTGCCGGCTCCCGGGTTCGAAAAGGCGAGATTGACCTGAAATTCCGACAGATCGGCCTTCCTTGGCCAGACCGCCAGGACTGCGTTCTGGCCGCCGCTCTTGAACGCGACCTTCGGGAAATGGTCGGTGTAGGCATCCTTGCGGAACGTTCCTCCAAACTGCTCTCGAAGGTGTTCCAGCTCCCGCTGGGTCCGACCGCTGACAAGGATCTTGCGGCACTGCTGGTAGTAGTCCGCGAGGGATGGAAGGATCTCGTCCAAGAGTCCCTTGGACGATTCCGCGGCATGATGTTCGTCCCTCCGGCCCACAGACGCCACCTCCTCGAACAGTCGGTCTTGCCCTTCCCCGCCAATTGGATACGTAGTTGAACTCCCATTGGTTCCTGATGTCAAGTCGAATCCTCTGCTTGCGAAGGTTGCCTGGCTGTGGTAGCCTCCAACCCCATCAGAGGCCGGTCCCCGATGCCGGACGACAGGAGATCCCTTGGCCATTGATCTGCCCCAGCAACCCACCTCGTTGCCGGACTCGAGGGGGTACTTCGGTCGATTCGGCGGTCGATTCGTTCCGGAGACTCTCATCGCCCCGCTCCTTTCTCTCGAGGAGGCGTACAGAAAGTTCGGACGAAGCCGTTCGTTCAACGGGGAGCTCTCTGTGCTCCTGCGTGACTACTGTGGTCGCCCCACTCCCCTGTACTATGCGGCCCGGCTCTCCAAGCACCTCGGAGGAGGCCGGATCTATCTCAAACGCGAAGATCTGCTCCACACCGGCGCCCACAAGATCAACAACGCGTTGGGACAGACTCTTCTCGCGGAGAAGATGGGCAAGGGGCGCATCGTGGCCGAAACAGGTGCCGGACAGCACGGTCTTGCCACGGCCACGGCCTGTGCCGTCCGCGGGCTTTCGTGTTCCATCTATATGGGGAGCGAGGACATTCAAAGACAGTCCCTGAACGTCCACAAGATGCGCATGTTGGGGGCCCGCGTCGTTTCGGTGGAGGCGGGTTCGAAAACGCTCAAGGACGCGATCAACGAGGCAATTCGAGACTGGCTCGCAAACGTCGATACGACCCATTACTTGCTGGGATCGGTCCTGGGACCCCATCCCTATCCGAAGATCGTGAGAGACTTCCAGTCGGTCATTGGACGGGAGGCCAAGCGCCAGATCCGAAAGTCGGAAGGTCGACTTCCCGACCGGATCGTCGCCTGCGTAGGGGGAGGGTCGAACGCCATGGGCATCTTCTTCCCGTTCCTCGAAGACCAGGACGTGCGGCTCGAAGGGATTGAAGCCGCCGGCAAGGGGCTCGACTCGGGCCTGCACGCAGCCCGATTCACGGGGGGCTCTGAAGGCGTTCTCCAAGGAACGCGTTCCCTCATTTTCCAGGACGCGGACGGCCAGATCGGCCAGACCCATTCCGTGGCGCCGGGGCTCGACTATGCAGCGGTAGGGCCAGAGCATGCCTACTATCATGAAAAGGGGAGAATCGGGTTCGCATCGGCCCCGGACGAGGCGGCTCTCGAGGCGTTTTACCTGCTGTGTCGATTGGAGGGCATCGTCCCTGCCCTTGAATCGGCCCACGCCATCGCCCATCTCTTGTCTGAGAAGGGGCGTCCACACCCGGACGAGTTGGTGGTCGTCAACCTCTCGGGGCGTGGGGACAAGGACGTGCCCACGCTGGTCGAGAGGGAGGAGAAGAACTCTTGAACCGCATCGACATCGCAACGGCGAATTCAAGGTCGACGGGGCGCAAGCTCTTCATCCCATTTCTGCCCATCGGTTACCCGTCGATGGCCGCAACAAGCGAACTGATGGCTGCGCTCGAGGAGGCCGGGGCCGACCTCATCGAGCTTGGAGTTCCTTTCTCCGACTCACTGGCGGACGGACCCACGATCCAGTTCGCCTACCACGAGGCTCTCAGAGCTGGGCTGCGTGTCGGCGCGGCCCTCGACGCGATCCAGGTCGAGCGGACCCGCCGCGGAGTCCCCTTCGTCCTGATGTGTTGCTACAACATCATTCACAGGGCCGGCCTGGGTGCGTTCGTCCAACGGGCAGGGCGTTCCGGTATCGATGGCTTCATCGTCCCGGACCTTCCATTTGACGAATCGACCGACCTCTCCTCGCTCCTTTCCAGCGAAGGCCTCTGCCTCGTGAACCTGATCGCACCGACAACCCCTGCCTCCAGGGTTCGCCGGATCGCCAAGAGCTCCACCGGGTTCGTCTACTACATCTCGAGGAAGGGCCTCACGGGCGTGGGAGACCAGATGAGCCCGGACGTGTCCGGTTCCGTGTCTCTGATCCAGCGTCACTCTTCCGTTCCGGTCATCGTTGGATTTGGAATTTCAAAGCCCGAGCAAGCGGCCGACGTGGCAAGGACCGCGGATGGGGTCATAGTCGGCTCCGCTCTCGTCGAGATCCTCCGGAATGGACGGCTGGCAGACCCCGTCTCCGAGGTCGCCAAGTTCGCCCGAGAGATCCGTGCGGCGCTCGACCGAGTCGGAGCCAGGTCCTCGTGATCGCCGAGAAGCCGGTTCTTTTGATCGATGGGAACTCGCTTCTCTACAGGGCCCATTTCGCCTTTGTGAAGGCGCCTCTGACCAACTCGAGAGGGTTCGAGACCAGCGCCCTCTTCGGTTTCGTCCGGATGCTGCTTGACCTACTCGACCGGAACCAGCCCGAGTTCGTGGCGGTCGCCTGGGACAAGTCGCGGGTGTCGTTTAGGACCGCGCTCTATCCCGAGTACAAGGGAACCCGGAAGGAGACTCCGCCGGCTCTTGTCGGACAGTTTCCCGTGGCTCGTCGGATCGTGACCAGCCTTGGCATCGCCTCCGTGGAGATCGACAATTTCGAGGCGGACGACATCCTGGGAACGCTTGCCGGCAAGTTTTCCGAGTCCGGTCTGTCAGTGATGCTCGTCTCCGGCGATCGTGACATCCTCCAGCTCGTGGACGAACGTGTAACGGCTGTGATCACCCGGAAGGGGATCTCCGAGCTCGAGACGTACACGCCCGAGAGGATCGCGAGCGAGTATGGCTTGACCCCGGCGAAGCTGGTCGATGTCAAAGGTCTGGCCGGAGACTCTTCGGACAACATACCCGGCGTTCCAGGGATCGGGGAGAAAACAGCCATCAAGCTGATCGCACAGTACGGGTGTGTCGAGCGTCTCCTCGACGAGGTCGGATCCGTAAAGGGAGCCGTGGGGGCGAAGCTGGCCGCAAATCGGGACCAGGCCCTGCTCTCGAAGAGGCTGGGGACCATCCGAAGGGACGCCCCTGTTCCGGACGAACAGGGTCAGTATCGGCGCGCCTCACCCGACGCGTCGTCGCTGCTTGCGATCTTCTCCGATCTCGAACTATCCCCATTCCTCCCTCCTCCCCCGCTCCCCCCGGCCCCCCCGGCAAGCCGAGGGTGGTCGGCTATCCCCGCCGCGACATCGACACCTGGTCCGAGCTCATGGCTCGTTCCTTCGTCGCCGCCGGCGCCCACAAGGGAGACGTCATCCATAACGCCTACGGCTACGGCCTCTTCACCGGCGGTCTCGGCGCCCACTACGGCGCCGAGCGCCTCGGCGCCTCGGTCATTCCCATGTCCGGCGGCAACACCATGAAACAGCTGATGATCATGCAGGATTTCGGCTCGACGGTGCTGACCTGCACGCCCTCCTACAGCCTCTACCTGGCCGAGGTGGCGGCCGAGGAGGGGATCGACTTCAAGGCCCTCAAGCTCAAGGTCGGGATTTTCGGCGCCGAGCCCTGGAGCGAGCAGATGCGCAAGGAGATCGAGGAGAAACTCAACCTCAAGGCGATCGACATCTACGGGCTCTCGGAGATCCTCGGCCCCGGCGTCGCCATTGAGTGCATCGAGGCGCAAAAGGGGCTGCACATCTGGGAGGACCATTTCATCCCGGAGATCATCGATCCCGACAGCGGCGAGGTTCTCCCCTGGGGTGAGCAGGGGGAACTGGTAATCACCACCATCACCAAAGAGGGGATTCCCATGATCCGCTATCGCACCCGCGACATCACCCGGATCATCCCCGAGCCCTGTATCTGCGGCCGCACCCATGTGCGC
>Ga0074195_1001532_pt1 | contig 31810 bp, 19 predicted proteins | sample EPASupsiteHSE623_FD_64525 | JGI IMG/M metagenome (GOLD analysis project Ga0074195, IMG submission 64525) | Bioremediated contaminated groundwater from EPA Superfund site, New Mexico - Sample HSE6-23 | ecosystem: Environmental > Aquatic > Deep subsurface > Groundwater > Contaminated ... | reverse complement strand
AGAATAAAGCATATCGCTTTCGTATGCATAGAGTCTGCTTTCCCACGAATCTGTGTCGAAAAGAGCATAGCGTGCTGAAAATGTGAAGGGTATACTTTTTGGTTTATATTGTATATCGTGATAAATAAGAAATCCTTCACTTTTAAAAGATGATTGTTTGTATTGTGCCCATTCTACCCTGTTTCTGAATTCAACACTGCTAGATACTTTATATGCAATATTAAAGCGTATCTTGGTATTTGCAACGTCTTCAATTGCGTTAATTGAATAACCTGATGATTCTGATGACGGAAGGTTTTCGGGTTTTACTTCATGTTTCAACCTGATATAAAATGAAACATACCTAGATATAGAATAGTCGGCTTGCGTTATATAGTCGAACCCATGAGAAGGAGCATTTACTCCAAATTTTAGCCATGGGAAAGTGTACATGTCGTAATATGCAACTATTTTAAGTCTTGGTATTGGATAAATAACTGTTCCGAAGTAAAGGCCTCGTTCGTTCGAGACAGTTGAGTTTTCACTGAACGCACATGCGTAAAGTGCCTGGTAATCTCTTTCAAAATACCGGTGAAGAAGAGCCATGCTCATCTGTGGACTAAGGCTGAAAAGAGCTCCGTTTATAAAAGCCATTCCTCCATTCTGCGAAACAGCTGCTTCACCAAAAACTGTGAGATCGCTTATTGCTGCCTGATAATCAACTCCGGCATTAAAGTTTGAATTTCCGGAAAAGTCGTATTGGTTATATGGTTGAGGGCTTTTTACAAGGTCAGCGTCAAAATTATAAGCAGTACCTGTTAGTCCCAATCGGAATTTTTTTTGACCTAATTGTATATGGGCACCATAAACAGTTTCTGTCAGGGCTTTTCTGTCAACCAGTTCGCTTGGCAGCCGATGCATCCCGCTTGTCTGCAAACTTGATACCTCTTCAATGCTTTCTCCTAGTGAATCTACAAGAGTTATGTTTGCATCTTTTTTCTTATGTGAGTAAAAAACTGTTAAGTCGAAAGCCTTGTACCCTATTGTTGCACCAATTCCCCTGAAGAAAAGGTTTTCGTCAGTCCCACCATATGGTCTTAGTCCCTGTGCACGCTTACGGATATCAAGGACCATAGAGGATTTTCCATAACCGAAACCGTTAAACATTACCAACCCCTGTCCGAATTGCGCGTTGAAGTCGCCAATAGCAAGAGATTTTACAGGACCAAGTTTTCTCGCAAAAAAATGGGCAGAATAGTAATCGAATCCGTCTTTTCGATTCCCTTTGAAAAACTCTTCACCTGGATCCTTTTCTGCAGTTATTCCCCAGTCGATATAGTTTTTATATGTAAATCTGTATTTTGTATATAACTTATACGGGTCTCCAAGATATCTGGCGTTTGGGTTATCTGCCAGTTCATCCGGAGAAATTTCAGAATACCCTTTTGACTCCTCGAGTACTTTCTGTGAGCGGATAAAAACCTGATTTGTTCCGTATTTGAATGCCTGTGATGGTTTAAATTTCAGAAAAGGTTCAACTTTTTCAACAGTAATAAATGGTTTTAAAAGTCTTACCACTTCCTCGTTGAAACCTCCTAAGTGAATCAGCTCAAAAACTGAGTAAAATGAGCCATATGTTTCACGGTACATAACAATGCCCTTCATCTGATATTCACTCAGGATGTATAGCTTTTCAAGATCCTGAATATTAGCTTCGTTAAGATTCAGCGGGTTGGAGATGTAATAATTCAGATCCTCGTACATTGTTGTATAGTCAAGCTCCTGATCTGTTGAAGCTGTAATTTCTTCAATAAAATTTTCGATAATCTCTTCGCTTGTTGATTCCTGAGCAAAGATATTAAGACTTGCAAGCAACATATATAGAAGAAAGAACTTCTTCATTTAGGGGCTTTACTGCTGTTAAAAAAGTATACAAATCCGAAATGTGGAGAAACACCAAGTATCTGATGTGTTGAAAATGCAATGTCGGCTCTTAGTCTTTTTGTTTTGTATCCAAGACCGAAACTTATTTGATTCTGTTCGTTGTCGGATGCAGAAAGTCCGGTCCTGACATAAAGAGATTCCATAAAAAGATATTCAAAACCAGCCCTGAAGACAGCAGATGTAGTAAGGTCTTTTTGTGTTTCTGCAGAAATGAAAATTCTTTCTGAAAGTCTGTATCCCAACCCTGCCCGGATTATCGTAGGAAGTCTTTCATCGTTGTATTCAGCTATTTTCGAACGGGTAAGGTTGAAAATATGAGCGCCAAGAAAAAGATTTTTAACAGGTTCGGCATAAAACCCGATTTCAGCAACAGGAGCTCCTGCATTTCCATAAATATCACCGAAATGAGTGTTAATATAACCGATCTGAATACCTGTTGAAAATTTTGGTCCGAATGACTTGGCAAAAGCAAGTCCGAATTTGCTTTCGTTATATAGTTCATATCCGAAATGTGATACAGACAGGGCAAATGTTCCGGATTCGGAGGGATAAGCAAACGCACCAGCCTGAAGACCCATTTCACTCAGACCGTAGCGGTTCTCGGCGAAAAGACCTAGAGTGGGTTCTTTAAGAAAACCAAGTGTTGCCTGATTGTGGCTTGTACCCCAAATGTCAACAGATGTAAGGCCGCAACCGGCCATTCCTGCCTGCATACCCCCAACTGGATAATTGTCGTTACCGCCAAAAAGCAGCAAGGGACAAAAGCAAAGGAATACTATAAGTTTATAATACACGATGTTTGAATTTATGAGCAGCCAGTTCGTCGTTAGCTTTTATTACTTTACCTGCAAGCCCCTCTTTGTATAGTTTCATTTTTGATTCAATTGACTGATCTGAGACAGAAAGGATCTGTCCTGCAAGTATTGCGGCATTTTCGGCGCCGTCTATCCCAACAGTAGCGACTGGGATTCCCGGGGGCATCTGAAGAATGGAAAGAACAGAGTCCCAGCCGTCGAGAGAAATTGAGGAACGGCATGGTACACCAATCACAGGCATGTGTGAGAATGCTGCAAGAAAACCAGGAAGATGAGCTGCTCCTCCTGCTCCGGCAATAATTACTTTAATACCTTTTATTCCAGCGCTTATTGCGAATTCTTTTACCTTATCAGGAGTACGGTGTGCCGAAAGAGCATGTACCTCAAAAGGAATTTCCATGCTGTCGAGAAATTTTGCTGCTTTCTCCATTACGGGCCAGTCCGAAGTGCTGCCCATGACAATACCTACCAATGGCTTCATTGTTTTTTCTGTAAAATTAAGAAAATTTTGATACAAAACCTTCAGGCTATTTACCCGATGCTTTTTTTAAAATATCAGAAGATGATAATCCATCAACGAGGTCAACAGTCTCTACTTTTCCGCCGTATGATTTTACAAAGTTGGCCCCTACAATTGTTTTCTCGTTATAATCAGCTCCTTTTACAAGGACATCAGGCCTTACAAAGTTGATTAGATTTTCAGGAGTATCTTCTTCGAACAGAACAACAGCAGAAACAACACTTAATGATGCAAGGAGGAAAGATCTGTTTTCCTGATTATTAACTGGTCTGTCTTTCCCTTTGATTCTTTTTACCGAGTTGTCGCTGTTCAGCCCGATTATTAAAACATCTCCCATTTGTGAAGCTTTGCAGAGGTATTCAGCATGGCCCCTGTGTAAAATGTCGAAACAACCATTGGTAAATACAATTCTTTTATTTTTGAATCGCCAAAAAGACAACATTCTTGAAAAGTCTCCATTTGCCTCAGGGAAATTCTTATTAAGTATTGTATTGATGTTCATTTCTTTTTTCTGTTAAACACCGGAAGCAGTATAAGAGATACTGAACCACCGATAAGAACAACTAGAGTTGAAGCTCCGTGAGCAACCAATGCGAAGAACTTGGCATCGTTAAAATCAACACTATATATAAGCAAAGTTGCTATTACCATAAAATGCCAGGCTCCAATTCCACCCTGAACAGGGGCAACCATTCCGTAACTGCCAATTACAAAGGTAATAAGAGCAGCCATTATGCCGAGGTTTTCTGTAAATCCAAATGCCAGAAAGCAAAAATAAAGTGAAAGGAAATACATCATCCAGATAAATGCAGAATGAAATACAAACAGCGACTTATTTTTTATATTCTTTACAGTTTTTACACCTTCAAGAAAACTAATCATAATTTCCCTGAACTTTTTATAAAAGGCAAATTCCCTTATCCTTTTTCTTATAAAGAAATAGAATACCCCAAGAGCAACAAGTCCGGAAACACCTGCAATAAGAAGGATTTTGAATATTAATACAAATTTATCGTAAACGTCCGGGTTGTCATGCAGAAATGTTCTGATAGTTGAGAATTCTGAGATAAGTGCAATTCCTGTCATTATAAAAAGAAGTAAAAAGTCAATGATTCTTTCCAATACTATTGTGCCGAAAGATGTAGTATAAGGTATTTCTTCGTACTTTTTTACAATCGTTGGTCTCGTGACTTCTCCCAGCCTTGGCAGAGCGAGATTGGCTAGATAGGCTATCATAACCGAGAAAAAAGAATTTGACAGTTTTGGTTTATAGCCTAGTGTATTTACAAGCATTTGCCATCTCATGGCTCTGCTTATGTGACTTAAAAAACCAACAAATAGAGATAGAATTATCCATTCGTATTTGATCCCCCTTAAGTTTGTAATTAAGGAGTCCATTTCCATGTCTCTGTATAAATACCAGAAAAGAAAAACTCCTATTGCAAGGAACAGGAGGTATTTAAAAAAGTTAAGGATTTTGCCCTTGCCTTTCAACTCAGCGTGGAATTAACATATTGGTGGCAGTATCCGGAAAAACAAGTGAAGGTTTAAAAGTTCTGGCTTCTTCAGGAGTCATCATTGCATAGGAAAGAATAAGAACAACGTCTCCTACCTGTACTTTTCGTGCAGCAGCACCATTTAAACAAATGCTTCCTGAATTACGGGGAGCTTTAATTATATAGGTTTCTAACCTTTCTCCATTATTAATGTTAAGTACGTGTACTTTTTCATTTTCAACAAGGCCGGCAGCCTCGAGCAGAGCTTCGTCAACTGAAATACTGCCGATATAATTAAGATCGGCCTGTGTTATTGTAACCCTGTGGATTTTTGATTTTAAGACTTCGATATACATAAAGTTGTGTCGGAATCAATTGCAAATGTAAAAAGTAATTTTGAAAACTGCAAGATAATGTTCGAAAAGGAAGTTAAAAAAGACTTAATGCAGTGAAAACTAATTACTGTTTTAAATATTGAATCAGCACTCTTACTTTTAATGTCCCATTACTACCAATAGCATCTTCAACAGCAATCCCCAGAATTATTCCCGACTGGGTCGCTTTCATTGCAACACCAGGAGTCGATGAACTTGTAACAGGGTCACCTTTACGGATCGGTCCATTTTCTGAATTGAATTTTACATTACAGACACCTTCATTTTTAACAGGAATTCTTTTTCTATTCACATTGCTGCTTTGGGTTCCATCTGATATAAAAACACCAACAATGCGATTGTCGTATGATTCCTGAGAAAGATTAAGGTTTCCTCTGATTGTTCCTTCTTCACTAGTAACAATGCTACCATTATCGAATGTATAATTTGTCGCAACAGCTTTTTCTTCAGTATTCTGTGCCAGAATATCATTAACGGTAAACAAGCAAATGAACACGAATACCGAAAGACATAATGCACTTGTAGCAGTTTTGTTCATAACAGAAATGTTAAAGATTATTGATCAAATTGAAGGATTATCAAAGCGCCCTGATTTTGACTGCCAGCTGGTGCAGTAGTATTACCACCAGCATAGAAGTTATCGAAAGATGAATCGTATTCATGGGCCTGTATTTTAAATGTATATGTTCCAGCAGCTGCAATATTAACTACAGTTTGAAACGACCAGATGCCAATAGTTCCAACGGTATAATACCCGTCGTTTATATCAATTGTTTGAAATGCATTTGGAATAGTGGAACCATTCTGAAGTATTCTAATTTCACAACCAGAGTTGCCTCCGCTAGACTGAACTTCCAATGAACCATAGGTCATTATAATAAGTTTGGCAGCACCAGTTGTTGTTACATTAACTGAAAGGCCTGCTACATCTATCCATGTGGTCCCTGAAATGCTGGTTCTGGTAGCAAAAGCAGAATATGATTTTATTACAGAATTAGGAGACTGCCATATTGCCGGATTACCAGCTCCCTGCGAAATTAGAATTTGCCCAGAATTTCCTGCATTATTAGCAGATACAAGGTACCTCCATGGCTGAGCAGGGTTATTGTTAGTTTTTCTGAAATAAAGGTCCTGGTCGAAAAAACTACCTGCAATCTGTAAAGCATAATTATTACCTGAATTGGAATGACGGGTATCGATTAAATGCCACCAGCTTGATGCTCCCGCGGGGTAATTTGTAGGAGAAGCAGTTTCAAAAAAACCTGACTGTGCTCCAACATTTCCCTGTAAACCTGCATCGTCTCTTGATTCAGTCCTTGAATTTCCGTTTCCGTACCACAATCTGCCTGTTAATTCAAGTCCCATATATACTCCCTGATTATCATACATTTGAAAACGACGTGAGTTAACTCCGTTTACGGTATTCTGGATCAGTCTTAGTGTGCCTTCTGCTTCACCCGAGTTGTGGAATGAAATGCTTGCTCTGCCGGTGGTTGCTGGATTATCAGCCAAAGCAAGAGTAGCATCGTTACCACAGCATTCAACTGACCCGTCACGTGAAATTGTGGTTTTGCCAACAACCTGAAGCCTTGTGGCAGGAGCCGTAGTATTTATTCCTACGTTTCCGTTACCCATAACCCTCATTTTTTCGGAATAAGTATTGTTGTTATTTGTAAGAAATCTAAGATCTCCAGTACAGTTGCCGCCTGAATAAGCAGTAAGGTAACTTTCAATTGATCCTGTTCTTCTATCATTAGTTGCTTGAGTTGCAGCAAAGTATAGACTGCCAATTTTAACGCCAGCTGTTGTGGAATGTGTGCCAAGAATGAGTTGGACAGGGTTTCCTGTTCCTCCGTCGTGAAGGTGGAGAACACCCGCAGTGCCGTCAAGATTTGTAACAGGGAACATAGTGCCGATTCCGACAATTGGGTAGTTTACAGCACTTTGCTTAACGACAATTCTGTTAATGTTATTTGTTTTTATTACTAAGTCCTGTGCATCTGTTGTGCCTAAAAAGTCTGTTCCTGCTGTAGTTCCGGCATTGCCTGCGAGAAGCCACGCTTCTTTTGAATTAAGAAACCTGACCCAGTTAGGAAGAACAGTAGTTCCCGCATTATAATAATATCCAGCTGGAGCTAATCCTCCTGTTCCTAGATTATACACAAGAGTAGATGTAGCCGGAGTCGCAATTGTAGTTGCATCAGTTGTTGCAGTTAATGCTACTCTTGGGATCAGAAGCCCTTTGTTTGTATAACTAATGTCAAGTCCGGCACTTACATCCGGATTTGCACCTGTTGTATTAATTGCCACCTGAGCCATTAACTGCCCTGATGCAATTACAACAATCAGAATAATAAATAGTTTTTTCATAATATCTAAAATGAAACTACGATCTGTTTAGTAACTTTTGAATTGGCAGACTCCAGAATAACAAAGTACATTCCTGCAGCAAATCCTGAATCATCAAAATTCACTGTCATGTTTTTATCCTCAAGTATGTATTGCTGAGTATAAAAACTCTGCCCAAGTATATTTGTTAATCGAAGCCTGTATTGTTTTCCCGGTGTTCCCTGGATCCCAAGAACAAATTGACCGTTGCCCTGAAAGACAGTTAAGTTTTCGGGATAAGTATCTTCAATACATGAAACAGAGATTTCGTCCAGAACAACTGTTGTATTGTCGTTGTCGGTCTGAGTCAGTCTGTAGTAAACAATTCCTTCAACATTATTTTCGTCATAATAACTGTAACTTTGAACCTTACTGCTGAAACCTGCAGCAGAAACATTTCCTGCAAAATAAAAGTCAGTTCCATTATGGCTTCTCCAGATACTATAGTAATAGCTGTTTGTTTCAGAAGCAGTCAGCCAGCTTAACATTACATTGCTGCCATTACATGTTCCTGAAAATGCAAGCAAGTTTACAGGTAGTGGAGTGGTTGTGCTTGCAAGTGTGATCCTGATAATTTCACCTGTAACAGAATTATTTACAGTAGTAGATGAAACATAGTCAGAGGCGGCAAAAGGAGTGCTGGTACGTGGTTCCCAATATGTAGGTCCTCCGTAATTCACCAGTTGGAACATCTGGAGATTTGCTTCGGTATGCCCGTTTAATTCGGCATGCCAATAGTAGAAATTGTTTACAGTCAGTGTTGTCATTGTGGTGGGCTGAAGCCTGTAATATCTGAAAATCCCGTAGTTTCCGGTGAAACTGCCAGAACCCGGCTGTCGTTCGTGACCTCGGATAAGAACAGTATTGCCAAGAGCAAGACCGGGAGTGAAATTCAGGCCAAGCCCTGCCTCGTTTCCTGAAGGATTGGTTCGTGTTGTCTGTATTGTGCCTGTCCCTTGTCCTTCTATTCCTGCGGAAGTAGTAGCTCTTACCCGGCGCGTTTCTGATTCTCCATTTAGAGTTGCAGAAGAACCAAAAGTGGTGACGTAGTCTCTGAGGTTAAAATGTCCTGTGGTCATAAGGAGTATCCCATTAATACCAATATCTCTTCCGACCCAAACACCGTCGGTATGACTGTTTTTTACATCTACATTTGCAAAAGTTGTATAGCTTGATCCAAGTATCGTCTGCCTTGCGTTTCCACTAAACCTAACCCAGCTTCCAGCTTCGCAAGTTGCTGTAGCATTATTGGTCCAGTTACTGTTTGCTGCAAGAACGATATTTGCACCAGTCTTAACTACTAACTGCCCTCCTGAAATAACAACACCTTGCCCGAATGCATTTAATATTGTTATTGCCAATACTGCTATTGTGGAGATAGATTTCATAATAAATATTATAGAACCAGAACTTTACAAAAATAGAAAAAAACTAATTAATAGCAAAAAATCAAAAAATAAATTGAAATATTAAAAAAAAGAGGGCTAATAAATAATAATAAACAATGTTAATTGTTCAGGTATTGAATCAGGATTCTGGTTTGTACTAATCCGGTATTTGCATTGGCATCTTCTAGTGCAATGCCGATTATTACTCCTGAAGAAGTTGCTTTCATTGCTTCTCCGGGAATGCTAGAAGAAGTTAATGGATCTCCTTGTTTAATAAGGCCGTTTTCGCTATTGAATCGTACGAGTACAATTCCATTTGTAATTATTTCAGGGACAGGAATTGGAACAAGATCATTTGTTGGTGCAGCTGTTCTGCTTTCAGGTTTGTAATATACACCAAATATTTTAGGGTCATAAGCTCTGGACGATTGTTCAATGCTTCCGTTTACAGAAGCAAAGTTTGAGCTGACAATAGTTCCGTTTTTAAAATCTGGAATTGATTGAAATCTGTCTTTTTGTGCAAAAATATAAATACACAATAAAGAAAAGACTATTGTAAATAATACTGATTTTGTTGTTTTCATAGGAATTATCTTAAAGCGTAAATAATTAGAATACCGGTAAATCCAGAACCACCACCCCAGAAGAAGTCTAGTTGAGTAATGTTTGCCGCTGTGTTTTTCCAGACTCCAGCCGAAAGATTAATATATGTTCTTGGGGTATAAGGATTATTAAGGCTGTATCTGGTAACAATGTGTCTTTCGTAGCCAGGCATTGCGTTTAATACTGCTTCTGCAACCAATCTGTTGTCTGCAGCAGCATCGGTAACCCATATTAGCATTCCGGCACCACCGTATGCGGAGTTAAGCCAGGTATTTGCGGCACCAGTATGAGCATATCCGTCAATAGAACTGTTATAGTTACCTGCAACTGCATCTCCATTAGGTCTTATGTAACAAGTTCTGGATACACTACCTGTATTATGATTTCCAATCATTACAATTATATAACAGTTGTCTGTGTTTCCGTCAAGTCCAGTTGCTGTATAAGAGGTTGCATTTGTAAGATTGACCTGCATAAGTTTTACCCAGCCTACCTGTTTCCAGGATAAGTTTCCGGCCCCGTCATTGTTGAGGAAAGAACTATTGGTAGCTTGAGCAGATGGAAGGTTGTATGTTATATTGGCAGATTGGTCACTTCCCTGAAAAACAGTGAAAAGGCTTGGGCTTCCTCCACCCTCAAGAATACCAAGAGATCCTGATACGGAAAGTTTCTGATTAGGTGATGTTGTTCCAATTCCAACATTTCCACTTCCAAGCATAGTTACAAGTGCATTCTCTGCTCCGGCATTAGTATAGTCATAGAATCTGAAGCCACCAGTTGAACCAGCACCACGATTAGTGAAAAAATCAGTTTCTCCGCCTCCTGCAGTTCTGTTCCAGCCAATAAGAAGTTTAGCAGAGTTTGCCATAAATGCAATACTGGCACCGTCAAGGTTTGCACTTCCTGAATTAAAAACAGAAGTTCCTGAAACTTCAAGTTTCCCGTTCGGGGCAGAATTGTTAATTCCAAAATTACCAGACGAGAGAACTCTGGCCCTTTCAGTATTACTTGTCTTTATTACCCAATCAACAGCATCTGTTGTTCCAATAAAGTTTGTACCGGCAGTTGTACCAGCATTTCCCAATAGGTCCCACGAAGTACCTGTACCAAGTTTTACCCAGTTTGGAGTAACTGTGGTACTTGTATTGTAGTAATACCCTTCACCCAGACCACCTGCATCTGTCTGGTATACTGTTAGCCCCTGAGCTGCCTGAGGCAATGGATTAAAGTTAGTAGTTCGCTGCGCAAAAGTTACACGGGGTATCAGCAATCCTCTGTTAGCAGTAGTCCCTGCAGAGATGTCCAGCATGGCGGAGGAATTCGCCGAAGCTGCATTATTGTTTATAGCAATTCCCTGGGCTGAAAGCGACCCTGTGCCTTCATCCCCAAGAGCAGGAATTATAAGAATTGCTGCTGCTATAATTATTACGATCCAGTTCCGACTTTTCATATTATTATACATTTAGTATGTTATTACAAGTTTTTTGCTGAACAATTTGTCCTTAACTGAAACATTGAAAAGATAAACACCTGGAAGAATATTCTCTTCAAGTTTAATGTTATACAGATAGCTATTTGAAATCTGATTAATTCTTCCAGAATAAACAATTTTCCCTATTACATCGTAAATGTTAATTTCAACATCCTCATTTGCACAACCGTCAATGGATACATTAATGTTTCTGTCTTTAACCGGGTTCGGGAATACTGAAACATTGAATTCGGACTTTTCAGAACAGGAAACCGAAACAGGAGAAAATGTTGTCTTAAGTCCATTGAAATCGCTTTGCGTAAGACGGTAATATAAGATATCAGAAGGTGCATCAACTTTGATATCAGTATATGAATAACTTTTAACGGTGTTGCTTTGTCCAGATGCAGTTACAGTTCCAACAGGAAGGAAATTATTACCATCGGTACTTTTTTCAATAGTATAGTAATCAGAATATTGCTCTGAAGATGTTTTCCATTCTACAATTATGTCTTTCTCGTCAGTTGAGATATCATTACAATTAGCTGAAAAGCTCAGTAGTTCAACTGGAAGAGGATTTGGAAGGCTTACTAATACATAAGGAGAAAACTCTGTAAATGTAGATGTAAGAGCTACGGTATATGAAGTTCCGGCAGTACTTCCTCCTGCAGTACCTGTTGATGTTATTGATGCTTGTGCACCTGAGTTGCCGTTATTCCAGTAACTGCCGTTCCAGTGTTGTATCCCAAGGATTGCACTAGTGCCTGAAGTCATTGTATTCTCTTCACCCCGGTAAGAGAAAGCAAGGTTTGCTGTAGATCCGGCTGCATTAATAGTCCACCATCTGTCAATTACATATGGAATGGATCCGTCTACTCCAGGAGTTGTGACATCGAACATGTTTGTAACAGCAGCTACATTAGTTGCACCGGCCCATGGTACGTTGTTGCTTCCGGTCCCCCAGGTAGAAGCTGTAAGGTCTGATGCAGCGCCTGCTGTTTTATTAAAGGTAAAAGGAAGATAATGAGTTGTACTGTAACCAAAAGGTATAATGAATGTGTTTGTTGCAGCAATCTGTTTCCAGGCCAAATAATTGTATTGAGATTCAGAAATTATCCACCCTCCGGTTGTCCCTCCGTTAATGATTGCGTTGCTTGCAGGGTTTCCGACAACTAGATATGCCCCGCTGCCACTTGTGCCATTTGAGATCCTTATATATGTTTTTGGGCCTGCTGCCGGAAAAACCAGCTGAGTAGCGACTGGAGCACAGTTTACGATAGTAACAGATTGCTGTGCTGAAGGTGTACCACCGCAACCACCAGTTATTGTATAAATAATATTGCACGACCCTGCTGCAATCCCTGTGATAAGACCAGCTGCATTGACAGTTGCCACAGATGTATTACTACTGCTCCATGAACCGGTTCCTCCACTTAGGACTACCCCGTTTGCACTATAAGTCGCTGTTCCTCCGGCGCAAAGTGGTGTTGATCCTGTCACTGAGGTAATACTTGCGTTTGGATTTATCGTAACTGATTGCTGACGGGAAGGTGTACCACCGCAACCACCTGTTATGGTATAAATTATATTACAAGAACCGGCTGAGACTCCGGTTACCAATCCTGAAGCGTTTACAGTAGCAACTGAGGTGTTACTGCTGCTCCATGCGCCAGTTCCACCACTAAGGACAACTCCGTTTGCACTGTAGGTTGCAGTTCCACCAATACACAAAGGAGTTGTTCCTGTTACTGAAGTGATACTTGCATTTGGATTTATTGTAACTGATTGCTGTGCTGAAGGCGTACCACCGCAACCACCAGTAATCGTGTATACGATATTACAGGAACCTGCTGCAACTCCAGTAACCAGACCTGCTGCATTAACTGTAGCAACAGAAGTATTGCTGCTGCTCCAGGTGCCTGTGCCACCTCCAAGAACTACACCATTAGCACTATAGGTCGCAGTTCCGCTAATACACAAAGGAGTTGTTCCTGTTACTGAAGTGATACTTGCATTTGGTGTAATAGTAACTGTTGCACTTCCTTCAGTACCCCAGCAACTTCCATTATATGCCCTGAAATAATATGTTCCCGATGCGCTGACGACCTGAGAAGTTGATGGTGTAGCTGTTGATGTCCCTCCACTGGTTGTGTTTTGCCAATATATCGTACCACTACCTCCATTTGCAGCAGTTAAAGTTGCATTGGCGCAAAAAGTGCCTCCACCGCTTACAGTAACAGCTGTTGGCGGGGTACAGGATTGCTGAACACAAACGTCATCAACAAAAATATTGTTCCCATATGCACTTACGGCATCAAATATTACGTAAAGACTTCCGCTTGAAGCAAGGGTGAATGTATATTGATACCATTGATTTGCAGTTGCCTCTGCAGGTGCTGAAGCATAATAGCGGTTAACTGTGCCTAATAAAGTAGCTCCTGTTTTGTTTGGAGCAGTATTATAATAGACTCTGACTAAATCTGCGTTTGATGAATAGCCGTTATCTCTGTACATCCAAAAGGCAACATTGTATGTTCCGCTAGATGTATTCAATGGAGGAGTAACTAATATTGCTTCAGTTCCGGAAGAAAAACTATAACTGTTATAGTAGGCCATTCCTGCACCTGAATGTGGACTACATGTGGGATAAGATCCACTTGTTGATCTTGCCCATAAACCGGAACCGCTTATTTGTGTATTTGCCCAGTTTGTAGGAGCAAAAGTAGCACCATCAAAACTCTCACACCAGGGATACGAATTTATTGGCGTTACACCTGCTGAAATAAATGTAATGGTCGTAGTATGACATGAAGCATCGGTTCCGCAACTGGAATTTGAATACCAGCTTATATAGAATGTCCCTGAAGACGGTGCCGTCCAGGACAAAGGACTATTACCCCAGGCTATAGCACCCGAACCAATACCTGTGCTCACAGTTACAAAACCACCGGTATTAATCGATAATGAATATGTAGTCCCTGATACGGCACTGTTTAGAGTACTGTATTCACCATAGTAATTACATGTTGTAAAATCTACAGAACCACTGGACGGTGCAAATGCAGACCCATATCCAGATGTACTTAAACACTGGGCAGAAATGTCGTTATTTAAATATGTAAAAAGAAATAAAAATGATAATAAGATTTTAAAATTTAAAAGACTATTTGATTTAACAGATTTAAAATGAAAAACCCATAGACCCAAAGAGTGTTTATAAAAGTATAATATCCCAGACCTGAAATATTCCATAACTGATTCTTGAGTTCTTTACAACAATTATACGAATATTTTTTTAAAATGTTGCCGTATAGTTAATTGTAGCTTTTAGGTCATTAAAAACCCTCGATCGATTTAATTTGCCGAAGTGTCTGTAAATGTGATAAATGATATAACTCCCTGATCTGAAGTGAGAAATTAAAAATGCATTAAAAAAAAATAATGAGTATAATTATGTCCTGACTTGAATCTAACCTTCAATTATTCAGGAATAAGAGAATTATCTTACAATAATAATTTTGTTTGTAAGGATAGAGTTGTTCAATACTACTTTTATAAAGTAAATTCCATTAGCCAGCGATGATGCAGGTATTTCGAAAATTTCATTGTCGCTTTCTGCAATACCAGTCGCATTATATGCATTAATTCCATTAATATCAATTATACTCAAGGAATATTTCTGTTCAAACGCAAATTTCAGGCTGACTACGATTTTGTCTGATTTTTCTATATAAACAGAAAGTAGTTCTGGTGATAAAATAAAAAAATCCGGTGTAACATTAACTATGTATGTATAAGAGTAATTTCCATCGAAATCTACTTGTTTTAATTTATAATAAGTTTTTGATTCAATAGGATCAATATCCATAAAAGAATAATCTGTTACTGTGGATGAATTTCCAGCTCCGTTAACTATTCCGATTGGGTACCAAAGGTTTAAATCTGTTGATTTCTGAATTTCAAAAAAGTCGTTGTTTATTTCAGATAAAGTACTCCATTTAAGCAATGCCAGATTGTTTTTTAATTCAGCACTGAAGTTCAGTAGTTCAATAGGAAGCAGAGCTGTAGGCCATTTAGAAAATCCGACACCACCTGTACCTCCGGAAAATGAAGTTATACCATCAAGATCAACATATGGAACTCCGTTTATTGTTCCTGAATACGATGCTCCGCTTTCAGTTAAAGCACCTGTTGTTGTTAGTGTTACGTTAGTGAAATTAAAAGTATTGCCATCAATATTGGAAGATGGGTCAAACGGGACTCCGACAGATTTAAACCAACGCCAGGCGGTAGGGAAAGTTCCGGGATAACCAGCCTGAATTGTATTCCTGAGGGTTACAGCATCAGCTATCTCACTTGAATTAAAAAACAGCCTTACAGAAACAGGAAAAGCAGGGTCAATTGAACCTGAAGTTAAAGTAATATTCCAGTATCGTTCCAATAAAAATGAACCAGCGCTGGTTGAAGCATTCACGTTCTGGTAGACTCCGGCTCCTTTAGTAATATCTACAGTTGCTGTGAATGTGTTTCCGTTCTTTTTAATTGCAAAAAGCCATATATTTGGTGTTGCTGGCTGAGAATAGTAAGTCCATCCGTATTCTGTGCATTGTTCAACAAGACCGGAAACAGAAGAGCCTGCAAGAGCTACATAATTGTTAGAGACATAGGGTGTTGCAATTACAGGATAAGTGGGGCTAGAGCAATTGATTTGATAATAAACTGTTCCTCTGAATGACACATCTGGATATACATCTGTGAATTCTCCGCCACAAGCAATAGATCCGGTTTTAAGTTCAAGGTCCGAATTAGCAAATATTCCCGGAGAAGTTCTTACGACACAGTCATAAACCACATATATTCCATAAGTAGTACCTGCGGGAACATAAATGTCAGTTATATCAATATTTGTAACAGCAGACGGGGCATTTGGGACGGGTATGGAAAGATTATCGAGTAAAGTCCATCCTGTTGACGAATTTGTATGTCCCTGATAACTTTGTGTTGCGTAGTAATAAACTTTTACAGGCCTGTTATTGATTCCTCCGGCTGGAACCTGTCCGTTATCCCTGAACATTACGTCAATTGAAGTAACAATAATATTAGCTGATTTTGCTTTGATATCAAAGAAAACACCAAATCCCGGATCGGTGGCAGAACATTCAGCATTTGTCGTGGCACTTGCATTTATTGAGGTTGGAGTACCATCGAAATAATTTGCAACATAAAAAGTTGTTGTGCCGGTTAACCCGGTTGGACAATATGTTGTTCCAGATGCAACAGGAACACCTCCGGAAGGAACATCGTACCAATAGTAATCAGGGAATGCTCCACCGCTGGCGTCAAGGCAAAGGCCACCATCAGTGCACCCCGCCTCGTCTGATGACACTGCAGCAACAATTGCTGTTTGTGTATTAAAAGACCATACAGTACCAGTTCCATCGCCACTTCCGCTATATGGTACTACCTTCCAATAATAGGTGGTATTGCTGTTTAAGTTGCCTGTATAATAATAAGAACCCGCAATGTCGTCAACCAGTGTAACAGGTGGATTAGTTGTTCCCAGATAGATTTTATATCCAGAAGCACAACCATGTTCATCCCAGGATAAACCAATGGCTGAACCACAAGGTAATGAGAGTCCGTTTGACGGAAATCTTCCTGTAATATCAGAAGGCACTGCACTGCAAACAAGATTTACAGTATAATCTTCTGTTTCACCGTATGTGGCATTTGTAAAGCATGTCCAGCTTGATAAAACGGCTGCTCCATATGCATACTGAATTCGCATTCTTGTATTTCCAGTACTTGCTGTTGTAGGAATCAAGATAGAAACTGTAGTGGTGGAACTTGGCAGAATTGTACCCTGAGCAATCGAGAAATACTCACCGGCATCAAGAAAACTGCCATTCCTGTTAAAGTCTATCCAGACACCAGCTGAGTGACTTCCGGTTCCCGCCCCAACTGTAATTGAAAGGTTATAGCTCGATCCAAGTGTAAGGTCTGTTGGTGCCAGAGCAGAATAATCAGAATATCCCGTAATAGAAATACATGTTGTACCGGATGTGTTATCTAAAGTATTCAATTGTACACGGCTAACATAGTCGTTTAAAGAGCAATCAAGATTGCCTGGGTTGCAGTATCCGACTACAACGTTTACCTGCGCAGATGAAGAAGTATTACTTAACCCGCTGGTTGTACAAGTCACTATTACACGGAATAGATGAGTTCCTTCCGTGAGTCCGGAAGCGTTATAACTATAAGAGGTAGCTCCGGGAATATTTATCCACATTCCGAATCCGTCCTGTGTTTGCCACTGGTATGTGTTGCCATTCTGTGGGGTTTCAGACCATGTTAAATTCAAATTATCTGCTGTAGTAATATTAGAAACAGCAGGATTAACAGTTCCAGCTACAGGAGTTCCTGAACAATTGGTAAGAGGAGGAACAACAGCAGAATAATCTTCTGCTTGCCCATAACCTGTTAGATTACACGGTGTGGAGTAAGCGGAAAATCGATTAACAACTCTCATTCTTATCGTTCCAACAGCAGCCCAATCAGGAACATATATGTTCCCTGAAACTACCCCGATGCTTGAGACATCGTTATGTGTACCTAAATTGTATTGTTCCCATGAGTCCGAAAAATCCCCATCGTTATTCCAGTCAAAAAAAGCGTTGATATAAAAGATATTTGCTGTTCCCAGACCTCTAGCAGTGACAGTTATTGGGTATGTATTGCCCTGTGTGACATTTGTTGTAATATATGTGAAATTTTCCCAGTCAGGAACAGTGCCTCCAGAAATACTCGCGCTACTGTTATCAATACTGCCGAACTGTACCCTTGTTATTGAATAAACTCCGGTTGGAAAATCAGGGGTACAATAATAACTAATTATACATTTTCCATCAGCACCGGTTCCACCATTTATTTCACCACCTCCGCCACCTCCGCCAGGTCCACCAGCAGAAGCTCCGTTTAATCCGTCGTCGCCACCTCCGCCGCCTCCACCACCAAGGAAATGTGAAATTCCGGGATTTCCGTTAGTAGTATTTCCGCCGGTTCCGCCTGCACCACCTGAATTATTATCTCCGTTTCCTCCGTTTCCACCAACACTATTTGTGGCAGCTGCCCCAGCTACTCCATTTCCGTGAAGCCCTCCGCTTCCTCCTCCTCCTCCTCCAGTATCACCAGTATTGTTCCCATTTCCTCCATTCCCGCCGGCATAACGAACTGTTCCTACAGAATTAGCTACAGTACCACCTGCTGCTCCTGAAGCAGTTGTTGCTCCTCTTCCATAGTCTGCAATAACAAGAACATCAAAAGAGGTTCTTGTACCTCCTCCTCCAGCAATATCAGGAGCACCTCCAGTCCCTATAACAATTGTGTAATTGTTTCCAGGAGTAACGGTTATATTATTTCCTCTAGCATAGGCACCGCCACCACCGCCACCGCCGCCAGATCCGCTGATAATGCCACCACCGCCGCCTGCACCCCAGCATTCTACAGTTATACTAGTAACCCCCGCGGGACATGTCCAGTTATATGTGCCAGGTGTTGAATATTCAATTATTGTTTGAGATTGAGAAAACTCAACAGAACAGTAACCTGTGAATAGTATAAATAATAAATATGTAAATAGTTTTCTATTCATCTATTTTAATGCTTGTTTCATTTATAATATTTTCATTACATACATCAAACTTTTTAAGAAGATATTCCTTTAAATAATACTTTTTAATTACAACAGTAAATGCTGTTTCATCTAATAAAATCGAAAGAGAAATTAAACCAGGAAGTGAAGTAAGTACATCCCTTTCGTTATCATTATGATACAATATGCTTTTATGATTTGGATTAACGATTTTTACGGTTACTTCGTCATTATTCTGATCAACTATTTCAGCAGAAATAAGGACTTCTTCATATCCTGGTTTTTCAATATTACTTTGACTAGAAAGTTTGGATTCAGCAATATTGTTTTTCCCGGAAATGATTTGTTGTGCTGTTAAATTGAAGTTAAATGTACTTGAAAGTAAAATTAAAATAAGAAGACATTGTAGTTTCATAGGGTCTGCAAAGTTAGATTAGAATGTCAGAAAAGTCAAGAAAATCTAATATTTTGCAAAATGAAAAAATGTTGTTTTGACGAAATTTTGCAAGTATTTTGCAAAATATCAAAAACATATGATAAGGATGTGGGGAATAAGCACATAGCTTAAATTATTTTACAATAATAAATTTTTTCTTCTCAGATCCATTGACACAGAACAGGTATACACCGTTAGCAATGTTGTCGATAGAAATCCGAGTAAGTGTTCCATTAAGAACGCCTTTGCTTATAAGCATGCCATAAGGATTATAAATCCCAAATGGTTCGTCAATCATAAAGCGGTTTGAAGCAATGTTTATGAAGTCGTTTGTAGGGTTAGGGAATAGTTCGATCTGGGTTACAAATTCATCTTCGAAAGAAACTGCAACAATATTGGAGGTTTCTGTTTTACCATCAAAATCGGTTTGACGTATTCTGTAATATCCCTTACCCGATATTGGATTTATATCTGTAAAAGAATAACGCTGGACAGTATTTGAATTTCCCGCTCCTTTTACTATACCAATTGGAAAGAATGAAATGCAATCTTCTGAACGCTCTACTGTAAAATAGTCATTGTTGATTTCAGTTGATGTTACCCATTTTACTTCAACATCTTCACCATTCCGGAATGCATAGAAGTCGAGCATGGATACCGGCAGTAATATTGAGCAGTCGAATGAAGCGCCATTGGTAAGGTCCCAGTTTAATGTGTACTGATTGGGATTTGGCTTGTTCCATTCATTTATCATAAGAAAGTAGGTTTCACCTGCAGTAACGTTAACTTCCTGTACCCATTGGTCGCCAGATACGTCTTCTGAATAATCAGTTACTGTAGCAGATTGTTGCATGCCGGTTTTTCCAGGTGATGTTCTTGCAGCATATGAACACCTGATAGGATCTCCCAGGCTTCCGCAGTTGTCTGCCCTAAAGAATGCAAAATCAAGGTCACTTACACCGTTGGGAACTATTTCCAATTCAAGTATTCCGCCAGTAGCAATTTTAATTCTGTACCATTCAGTGAAATTCTCAGATGTAACACAGCAATTCACACTTGGACAAATGTCAGAAGTAATTCCGGGACCGTATGTAAATGAACTTGCTGAAATGTCGCTGCATATTGGGGTAGAATTGACACAATCTGTGTTTGCAGTTCCAGATGGTCCACCGGCGAAATTGGAGCAGTTTAATGTAATGTTCCAGCCATCCCATGTTCCGGTATTTGTTGTTCCGGAATTAAATACGAAAGTCAGGCATCCGCTTTCATGCGTTGATGTAAATACGCCACCGCTGTAAGCTCCTCCAGCAGTATAAATTGTTGGGGTTGTTCCACATCCTGCCCATAAAATCGGAGAAGCTTGAGTTGGCCCGTTAAGTACATAAAGAAGGTCATTACAATTACCACTGGCAAACGCAATATCCATGCTTGTAACTGTTGCTGTTACAGCTTTAAGTGCTGAATTCGGGCAAAATGTCCTGTAAATATTGTTGACATTTGTAGAATAAGGAGAAGCAGCTCCGCCGTCATCATAATATGTGCCCGTGCAAGTTGCTTCCATACAGGCTCCAACATAAGTTGACTGAATTCCCGTAGTGGGATGCAGGTAGGTAAGAGAAGTATTTACAGTGAGAACACCTGCATTTGAATTGGTACTTAAAGCGCATATTCCAGAAACAACACACCTGTACTGATAGTTGTTGTTTGCAGCAGCAACTCCGTTTAAAAGAAGTGTTGAAGTAGTCCAGTTAGAATATGTGGGATTTGAACCAGCAGCAGAAATGTTATTCCAGGTACCTCCGCCGTTTGTACTAACCTGCCACTGATAACTTAGGTTTGTTCCTGAAGCTACAACAGAGAATGAAGCGGCGCCACCCACATTTGTATTGTCGTTTACCGGTTGTGTAACAATTGTTGGGGCTGTATATATAATTGCTGAAACCGGGATGCGTGGATAACTTTCGCAGTTAGGAGAAACTGTATTATATCTTGTAACGTAATAGTTTGTGGTAGATGCGATCAGAGGAGTTGTGAATGATGATCCGCCATTTTGTACAACAGAACCACCGGTTACGGCATTATACCATATGTAATCTTCAAGTGGTGCAGCTCCGCTTGCTGAAATAGTTATGCTTGCAGGCGAAGAACAACTTCCTGCATTAACAGGAGTGGGGGCTGCAACGGGATTTATAGTAAGTGTTGCTACATTTGAAGGTGTACATCCGGCCATACATCTGTATTTATAACCGTTGTTTGGGTCATCGGCTCCTGTAAGAGTGAGATCTGCTGTTGTCCAGCCGCTGTAAGTTGGTATTGTGCCAGATGCTGTAATGTTATTCCAGCTAACACCTCCGTCTGTGCTTACCTGCCACTGGTATGGTCCTGCTGGCGAAGATATGCAATGCAGGGTTGTATTTCCGTTTTGGCATAATGTAGTATTTGTTGGGTCTGTGGTAATAGTAGTAGGAGAAAGAACCGACATTGTAAGTGAATTCGAAGTTGCTGTTGCCGGAGAAGGACACATTTCGCCAGAAGGAGTAAGAACACAGGTTACAATATTTCCATTTGTCAGTGCCGAGGTGGAATAAGTCGGACTGTTAGAACCAACATTTGCCCCGTTGATCTTCCATTGATAAGAAGGAGAGACACCACCATTAGCAGGAGTAGCTGTGAAAATTACATTATCGCCTGCGCAAATAATTGTTCCCCTGTCAGATACAATATTAACAGAAGGTGTGGTGGCAGAATTTATCAGAGCCCAGGACTCTTCGCGGGCAGATTCGCAGAAAATTCTTTTATAGGAAACAGAACCATCAATAGTATAACCTGAATAAAGAGATCCCGAACCTAAAGTGAATGGAGCTGAAATCTGACATTCAATAGAACCACCTGTAATTGTAATATCAGGGTTTGAGTATGTTGCAGAACCAGATTTAAAGAATGACGGATCGGTTTCGAAATAAACATATACACCATAAACTCCACCGGCTGGTATAGTAAAGTCTGTAACATCAATGCTAACAGGAGTGGCAGCTTTGGTAACAGAACCATCAAAAACCAGAGACCAGCCCGAAGAATTTGTTTCGTTTCCAACATATGTTGATGTCCGGAAGTATACTTTTGCATTGGTAGATCCGCTTGTATATCCTGTTGATGCTGCTATTTTTGTAACTATTATTGTGCCTGAACTGTTATTAGTAATATTGAAAAGCTGAGCACTCTTAATTAAAGCAGCTACGCATACTACACCCCCGGTGCTGGTGCTTAATGTATTTTCCGACCCAAGTACTCCGTCAGTAACGTAATATGGTCTGGAACTGCTTAAGCTTGGTGTTGTGTAATTGGCAGAAGTACCAACAAGGTTACCCTGTGATGGTTCATCATACCAGAAATAACTTGATGTTCCTCCTGATGCAGATAATGTGACAGATCCTGTTCCACATCTGTACTGATCGGACGATGTTGGTTGAGCAGTTGTATAAACTACTGAGGTTAATGTTCCGACAGAAGTTCCGACAGATAGTCCAGAAATTCCTGCAGTACCTCCTGTTCTTGTAATATTTGAAGGGCCAGAAGCAGTAGTTGTGCCAATTACATAAATTCCGGAAATCGTAATCTGATCTGTTTTGTTTGTTCCGCTGCCAGCTATTGTTATTGTAATTGTTGTTGCATTAGTTAAAGTTGTAGAAACAGCAGTAATATTAGCTGCAGCTAAAAAAGTAGCCGTTCCGGCGCTTGTAAACTCAAAATTTGCCGGTGCAGTAATAATAATAGTACCAAATGGGCTAATATCTCCATTTGCATTTTCTGTTATTACTATGTTTCCCAGTAAAAATGAAGATGTTGGCCAGGTTCCGCACCCTGAAACCGTTAAAGATGGCGCAGTTATTGTAACGACAGCGTTTGACAAAGATGGGAATAAAAGCAAAGCAGCTACCAGAATATGGGTAAAAAATGACTTTATTTTGAAAACATTAGTTTTCATAGCTGCATAAAAGAAGTAAAAACTCCTTACTTGTATACGTTAATAGTTCGACAAAGATACCTTATTATAGAAGGTAAGTCAATTTTTTTTGACGAAAGTTGTTCTTATTAAACTCAGTATGTTGTTAACTGACAAGAATAATATTTGTTATGAAAGATGAAGCTTACATAAAATTATTTAAAAAAATAAGATCATCCAATTATTGATAATGATGATAGAAGGTTTTATTTTGTTAAGATGCTATCAGGGTTGGTTTTTTTACAGTTATATGCGATTTTATTAGCACATAAAACAATTTCTTCGTTGGTTGCCGGTATTTTAAGTTCAGGTTCTGAGTTGTTATTATTTACAGATGATATTGCATCCTTAATTGCAAGCCAGGCAGATATTGCCATCGGAAAAGGAGGTTCACCCACAGCCTTGCTTTGTCTTATTGTATTGTTGTTAGGGGCATCTGCAAGTAATTCAACTCTGATATCAGTTGGTACATCTGAAATTGTGGGAATCTTGTATGTGTCGGGTGAAGAGTTGAGAATCTTTCCATGTTCGTTCCACCTGATATCCTCACAGGTTACCCAACCCAGTCCCTGAACAAAGCCGCCAAGGACCTGCCCTTTGTCTATCATTGTGTTTATGCTTAATCCTGCGTCTTCGATCAGATCTGCACGAAGCAGGATAGCCCTACCTGTAAGAGTGTTTACCTCAACTTCGGAAACTGCCATTCCGTATGTGAAATAGTGAAAAGGATTTCCGACTCCTTTAATTCGGTCGAACCAGATGTCGGGTGTTTTATAAAAACCAGCGGCACTCAGGTGGGTCTGTTTCATATATGCCTTTGAAATGAATTCAGAAAATCCACACTTTGAACCAGGAATGTTTTTGTCGTAAACAAAATCATTTTCTATGACAATATTTTTTGAATTAAAATTCTTTTTAGGGAACAGTTCATTAAGTATTTCAGGAGCAATAATTCTGATGCGGTCTTTCATCTGATCGATGGCATTCTTTACAGCCATCCCGTTCAGATCAGAACCAGACGATGCGGCTGTAGCTGAGGTGTTGGGAATCTTCGACGTGTTCGATGGGGTTACCCTTATTCGTTCTGGACGTACACCTAATTCAGCAGCAGCTACAAGAAGCATTTTTGTGTTTAACCCCTGACCCATTTCAATTCCACCATGATTAACCTGAATACTACCGTCGGAGTATATATTGATTAATGCACCTGCCTGATTCAGAAATGATGTGGTGAAAGATATACCGAATTTAACAGGCACTATTGCAATGCCCCTTTTTACAAAGCCCTTTTTACGGTTGAATTTCTCAATTTCTTTTCTTCTTGAATTGTACCCCGACGACTTCATGATTTTATTATAAATCAGTTGAAGCCTGTTGTTATCGACAGTTTTTCCGTAGGGTGTGACGTTATTATTTTTAATTCCGTAGAAATTTATCTTTCGTATCTCAACGGGATCAGTTTTTAAAAAACGTGCAACAGCATCAACAGCATTCTCAATAACAGCCATCCCCTGTGGCTGTCCGAATCCTCTGAATGCTACATTTGAAGGCAAATTTGTCCTCCAGGTATTTCCAGTTATCCTGATATTTGGGATAAAATATGAATTCTCTGCATGGAACATAGCCCGTTCAAGAATTGCCATTGTAAGGTCGCTGGCATAGCCCGCATCTGCGTTAAAAGTCACATCATAGGCAAGAATGCGGCCATTGTTGTCGAAACCGATCTTCCAGTCTGACAGGAAGCGGTGGCGTTTGCCTGTTATTGCCTGATCCATGTCGCGTGTAAGCCTCAGTCGGACAGATCTTCTTGTTTTATGTGCCAAAAGAGATGCCCATGCTGCTATATGATTTGCCTGAGTCTCTTTTCCTCCAAAAGCGCCCCCGAGTCGTCTTGTTTCAACAATAACCTGATTTCTTGCAATTCCAAGAACTTCGGCAACTATTGCCTGAGTTTCGGATGGGTGCTGTGTGCTGCTGTAGCATGTCATTTCGTCATCTTCGCCGGGTACTGCAATGCATATCTGTGTCTCAAGATACCAATGCTCCTGGGCGCCGCTGCTGAATCTGCCTGAAAGTGTGTGTTTGCATTTACCGAACGCGCTTTCTACCTTTCCTCTTTCTATCTTTCGCTGGGGCTGAAGGCGCATATTCTTTCTCATCGACTCCTCGATAGTAAGTACTGGTTTTTCTGGCCGGATGTCAACTTTTACAAGAGATGCAGCATAATATGCGGTTTCGAAATCTTCGGCTGCAATTATTGCAATTGTCTGGCCAATGAATTCTACTTTTTTTTCAGCCATACAAGGCTCGTCATGAAATACCGGACCCATCTGGTTCTCCCCCGGAATATCCTTTGCTGTGAGAATGCATACAACTCCGGGAACTTTTAATGCAACAGAAGTATCTATTTTAAGTATTTTCCCTTTTGCAATCGGAGAAGTTATAAGCCACGCCTGAAGTTCTCCTTCTGAGGCAGGTATATCATCGATATAAACAGTGGTACCCTGAACATGTTTAAGTGCACTTTCGTGCAGAGGTTCGTTATTGCCAGAAGGATATGGATGTTTAATTTTCATTACTGTTCCCTTTCGTGTCGTTAAAGAAAACCATCAAAAGGTTTGCTGCTGCCTTCCTTCTGAACTCAGCACTGCTTCTTGCGTCTGAGATCGGAGAGAATTCATTTTCAAGAACAGCCATTGCCTTCTTAATTGTGGTTTCGTTCCAGGGTTTACCTGTAACAAACCGGGTTGTTTTTTCTGCTTCTTTTGTCCAGGCTGCCATTCCTCCAAAAAATGCTGAAAATGATATAACCTTTTCATTTTTTCCGGTTTTTAATGTGAAAGCTGCGCTCAGGGTGGAAATATCCATATCGTGCCTTTTGCTTACCTTGTACATTCTCACTATTTCATTTTCGGCAGGAAGCCTGAATTTTATTTCTGTAATAAGTTCATTTTTTGCAAGAACTGTTTCTCTGTACCCTGTAACAAAACCTCTCAGAGGGACTGTGCTTTTTGAATGACTGCTCTGTACAGTTACTTCAGCATTCATAGCCATTAGCAACGGAGTTGTGTCTCCTATTGGTGATGCTGAACCAATATTTCCGCCTATGGTTGCCACATTTCGAATCTGACGGGAGGCAAATACAGAAAGAATTTCGAATAACGGATTAAATATATCTCTTACGTTTGTGCGGATCTGCTCGAGCGAAAGCCCTGCTCCAATAGCAACAATCCCTTTACCTGTCCTGAAATTCTTAAGCTCTTTCACACCAGATATGTCAAGAATTGCAGGTATGTGCCTGAAATGCTTGCTTTGTGCAAGGGCAATATCGGTTGATCCATTAACTATTATGGCAGAAGGATATTTATCCCTTAACGATAATGCTATTTTTAAACTTTGCGGACGCATGTAATGCTGACCACAGGCTTCAGAACTGAAATATGACTTGTTGTTTTTTAATGAAACAAGTGTTTTAATTATATCTTTTTCCTTTTTTGAAAAACAATCCTGACGGTTTTGTGTAAGTGCGGCTTTAGCTGCTTTGCGGATACTGTCGTATCCTGTACAGCGGCATAAATTTCCTGCAAGAGCATTATTTATTTCTTCGTTGCTTATTTCGGTGTCGTTCTGGTAAAGGGCAAACAGACTCATTACAAAACCTGGAGTACAAAACCCGCACTGTGTGGCATGTTCAACTGCAATTGCCTTCTGAACAGGGTGTAATTTGTTAATGTCATTTGTTTCAGGTGCAAGTCCACGTGAAGTGATTAGCATTTTTCCGTCAAGGACAGGAAGAAAAAGCAGGCAGGAATTGACAGACTTATAAATAAGCTTACTGTTTTTTTCATCAGGTTCTGCAACAACAACGGTGCATGCTCCACAATCTCCTTCAGCGCATCCTTCTTTAACCTCAGTGTGATGCATGTCCTTTCTGAGCCAGTTAAGAACTGTGGTTGATGGCTTTATCTCGGATTCGTTAAAGTCAATTGTTATTGGTTCACCGTTAAGGAGAAAAGAAATAGCAGATCTAACTTTCATTAGTTTGTGAGTTTTTAATGTCAATCAGTTTTGCGATTATCGAGACTGCTATATCAGCAGGGGTTTCGCATTTAATTGGAATACCAACAGGCATGTCGATACTGTTTATCTGCTCCTCGTTCATGCCGAATTCTTCGCTGAATCGCTTACGGGCGAGAGCTATCTTTCTTGAGGAACCCATCATTCCAAGATAGCGGTGTGGCTTATTTATGCACATGGCTGTGACTTCTGAATCAGTTGTGTGCTGGTGTGTGCAGACTACAATATAGGAATTCTTATGGAAACTGATTTTTTCCATTGCTTCACTCACCGATGCTGTCATGGTTTCAAAAACTGATGCAGGCCATGATGAGAATATCCCGAGTCTGCTGTCTGTTACAAGTACCCTGAACCCAGCGACTGATGCAATCTGTGCAATGGCCCTGCCAACATGCCCGGCACCAAATATCACTAGCTGTTCATGCGGCATTACGGGTTCCATATAAATTGTCATTTTTCCTCCGCAGTGCATACCCTCGTCGCCGGAAAGATTGTAGAACTTTTTGAGAGGCAGACCTGATTCAAATATTTCTAGCGCATCCTGTGTAACATGTTTCTCTATGTTTCCTCCGCCGATTGTACCTCTTACCGAACCATCCTTAAGAATAGCCATTTTCGCGCCTGCTTTTCGTGGAGTAGAACCTTCCGTCTCAACAACAATGCAAAGAACAAATGGAATATTGCAAATGCTGAGGTCGTTTATTTCGTTAAAAAAATTCATTGCTTTTGTAATTATGCAAAGTTACAAAAATTAGGCGAAACGCTTATCGGAATATATTCAAATAATGAAAAGGAAGCAATATCATAAACCATGATTTACATTTTAAAATAAGTTATGCCACTATCACAATTTTCCTGAATATAATTTCAGTTTGAGGTTCATAAAATATTTTCCTGATTTTGGAATTTGGTTTTCCTGTGAAGCAAATGATTGTGTTCTGCTGTATTTAATTGTTCATCCAAAGTTTTCAGTCCAAATGGTTACAAAACATCGGTCTTACTATTTCTGTTTTTTTCCCCTAACGCTTTTTGGATTTTTGTTATAATAATCACATTCTCTCCGGGGCTTCCATACCCAGAAGGTTCATTCCCGTGCGCAGTGTACGTGCTGTTTCTTTGCTGAGTGAAATACGGAATGACTGAAGCTTTTTATCCTCTTCACGTAGTACTGGGCATTCGTGATAGAAAGCGTTATATGCCTTTGCAAGTGCGAAAAGATAATTGGCTATATGCCCGGGGTTTAACTCGTTTGCAGCCTGATGAACAGTGTCGCTGTACGATAAGATCATCTTTATAATTTCTTTTTCTGTTTCAGAAGGAGAAATATCGCTGTATATCTTTTCATTTGTGATACCCGCTTCAGATGTCTTTCTGAGAACAGAGCATATACGGGAGTGAGTGTACTGAATAAATGGTCCTGTGTTGCCTTCAAAATCAATTGAGTCTTTCGGGTTGAAGAGCATGCTTTTTTTCGGCTCTACCTTTAATATAAAATATTTCAGAGCTCCTTTTGCAATATTATCGAATATGGCAATTCTGTACTTTTCGTCGAGGTCGTTAAGCTTACCGCTTTCTTCAGATACCTGTTTTGCTGTTGCAAGCATCTCTTCAAGGAGGTCGTCAGCGTCTACTACAGTACCTTCGCGTGATTTCATTTTGCCTTCTGGGAGTTCGACCATTCCATAAGAAAGATGGAATACTTTTGATGCCCAATCGTAGCCGAGTTTCTGCAACAGCAGCTTCAGTACCTGAAAATGATAATTTTGCTCGTTGCCTACAACATATATCATTTCGTCTGCGTTGAACTCCTTCTGACGGGTAACGGCAGTGCCAAGGTCCTGAGTAATATACACAGAAGTTCCGTCGCTTCGAAGAAGAACTTTTTCATCCAGTCCGTCTGCAGTAAGGTCAATGCGTACAGAATTGTCAGGGTGAACATAAAAAACATTTTTGGTTACACCATCTTTTACAATTTCTTTTCCGAGCAGATATGTCTCAGACTCAAAATACGTTTTATCGAAGCTTATACCAAGATTTTTATATGTTATATCGAAACCCTGATATACCCAGCTGTTCATTTTATTCCAAAGATCTCGGACATCTTTATCACCGTCCTCCCATTTCTTTAGCATATCTCTTGCCTCGGCCATAAGTGAAGATCTTTTTTCTGCTTCTTCTGCATTTATACCTGATGCAATTAGTTCATCACATTCTTTTTTGAGCTCTCTGGAGAATAGCACATACATATCTCCAACTATTTTGTCGCCTTTTCTGCCTGAATTTTCAGGAGTAATACCCTTGCCCCATTTTTGCCATGCAAGCATTGATTTACATATATGTATACCCCGGTCGTTAACAAGGTTTACTTTAATTATTTTATGTCCAACTGCCTTAAGAATATCAGAAATACTACTCCCAAGAAGATTGTTACGGACATGTCCCAGATGAAGGGGTTTGTTGGTATTTGGAGAACTGAATTCCACAACAAAGCAACCCGGTTTTTCAACAGTTGAGACTAGTGTGTTTTTTTCTGCGAATTCATCAAGCAATGCTGGATAAACATTACTTGAAAGGGAAAGATTAAGAAAGCCTTTTATAACTTCGAAATCAGAGAACATTTCGCTTAATGAAACTATTTTTTGTCCGATTTCTTTTGCAGAATCCTCGGGTTTTTTCTTTGTTATTTTAAGATAAGGAAATACGTTTATTGTATAGTCTCCCTTAAATTCGGGCTTGGTCTTCTGTATGTTGACTTCTTTTTCGATGAGGCTTGTAGCATAGAGTTCAGCAAATGCCCTGCAAAATATTTCTGCAATTCTTCCGGTCATTTTTTTTATTGCAAAGATAGTTTTTTTGCTGATGTAATCTTATAGAATCATCTGTTGAGATTTGCTGTTAGCTTTTGGCCATTGGCTTCTGACAACTTTTGCTTCTGCCAATAGCTAATAGCCTGAGCAAAGAATTATTTACTTGCACCTTTAGAAATGAACTGGTTCAGGTTTGTAGTTATTGAAAAGTGGTTTGTACCACCTGCGAGATGATATTTTGAGCGGCTGTAACTGATTAGGAATTTTGACACTCTGAATCCGACCCCCCAAGAGAACCCAACCATAGCTGGCCTGGTTTCTACCTTAAGCTCCTGACGTCGCTGGTAATTGAATCCCATTGACACATAAAAATTGCGGAACAATAAAAGTTCAGTTCCGAAAACAAGATGACGAAGAGCCTTGTCGCTGAATTCTTCAAGTTTTTTGGTCTTTGCAGGAACAGTGTCGAAAACATTTGCCCATTCGCCTTCATCCTCTGGTTTTTCGTATGTCAGGTCCCATGTCTCCAGATGACGGGTTGTTACAGAGAAACGGAATGGAGCATGTTTAAGCTTTAACGATACACCACCTGCGATCTCTGGTTTAACGGGTTCAGTATATTCGCCGGTGTACGATTTAAGCTGAAAACCCAGATTATGCAGAACCAGTCCTCCCTGAAGGAGCCTGTTAGTTGAAGTATAGTGCAGACCAAAGTCAGTAACAAGGCCATAGGAACTCCAGGTATCAAAAAAAGACAGGATAGGTTTAATATTTAATCCAGCCCGGAAATGGTCGTTAAGAGGCTTTGAATAGGAAAGGTTTATTGCATATTCCGATGCAGTAAAATTTCCGTTCTCCACCCCAGTCTCGTCTGCACGGATGAATTTCCCGTAGTTTACATAATGCACTCCTGCAGCAAAGTCTCCGTAATTTTCGAAGTGACGGGAGTAAGAGGCATAGCCATAATTTATTCCTGCAAAGTAATTTGTATAATTAAGTGCGAAATGATTGTGAAGAGAGTCGTGAAGTAATGCGGGATTAAAGTATATCAGCGAAGGATCGTTTACGTTAAGACTTACATTAAAGCCTCCCAGCGAAGCAACACGGGCTGATGAGTTCAGATCAAGAAAACTGTAGGCAGACTGACCACCTATCTGCGAAAAAGCAGATGATGATAACAGCACAAATGAAGTTATTATAAACCAGCGCATGAATTAAAATTTGAATCCCATTGTTAAGTTGAATTTCGGGAATATCCCTGAATAGCCAAGATTCCAGTTATTGAACCCTTCGTTTACCTGATTATAATTACAGTTTCCGGCCTTGCTAAAAACGTACCGTATTCCTCCGCCACATTCAATATTCAGAACAAAGAAGTCCCCACCAGCGAGCTTATATCCGAAAAGGGTTCCAGCCATAACAGAATTGGCAATGAAATTATTTTCGACAGGAACAAATACACCAGGATTATCATATCCATTAGGATACTTATAATCTGAAAAGCTTTCTTTAATGTCGAAATATCTGTATGCTGCAAAAGGTGAAAAGTAAAGAGAATGCTCTACTGTTTCTGATTTACCAACGATATAGTAAAACCTTGGATTTACCTGTGCATAAATTCCATACATTTCCTTCTGATTATTATCAAGTGCTGTCGGTGCAAAAACAACATTCAGTGAAGAGTTCGGCCGCATAACTCTTTCATATTCCATGTGAAAGGTTGATCCAAAAAAATTAAGCAGGTCAAGCCTGAATTCATTTTTCTTTACCTTTTGTTCTTCCTGTGAGAATAATTTTATACCCGCAAAAAGAAATAGTGCAATTATGAAAATTAGCG
>Ga0074195_1001530_pt1 | contig 31839 bp, 25 predicted proteins | sample EPASupsiteHSE623_FD_64525 | JGI IMG/M metagenome (GOLD analysis project Ga0074195, IMG submission 64525) | Bioremediated contaminated groundwater from EPA Superfund site, New Mexico - Sample HSE6-23 | ecosystem: Environmental > Aquatic > Deep subsurface > Groundwater > Contaminated ... | reverse complement strand
TGCAGGTTCTGCGAGGCCGCCACGCCCGCGCTGAGCGCAACCGAAACGGAATTAGCGGCAAACACAGGCGGCTTGGAAGCAGAAAGCGTACAGGACTGGGTCGCCGAGGACATCACAATCCCGTTAAGCGCGTACGCGCCAGTGCTTGAAGTTGTGCCGGACACCCCGCCGCACGAGACTGCCGCTCCGTTGATGCCCGAACCGGTTGAATTGCGGACGTATCCTGAAACCGAGGAGGACGAATACGAAAGCGTCAAATTCTTCGAGCTGGTGACGCCAGCATTCAAGGTTGCGGTTGTGGAGTTGGGAACAAAAGTCGGCGCCTTCGACCCTGCAAGCGTGCACGCGCCCGTTGCAGATGACATCGCAATCCCGCTTATGGTATACGCGCCGCCGGCGCCTGTTGTGGTGGAATAAGAGCCGCAAGCCAGCGAGGCGCCGGAAACCCCGTTGCCGGACGGGTCGCGCACGAAACCGGAAAGCGAGGCGACGCCATATGCAAGCGTGAAATTCGCCATCGCCGAAAACCCTGCGGTCAGGTTTGCAGTGGAGCTTGCAGGAACGTTAGTAGGCAGCCTCGATGCCGAAACGGGATAAATCGCAGTTGAAACGTTGACCTCGACAGGCATCTCATAATACCCGGTTGCGCCAGTCACCGCAGTCGGGTCGTTGGCGCCCGTCAGGTGCACAGACACGCCCGAAAGGGGGACGCCCGACGGGTCGAAAACATAACCTGTAAGCAGCGCATTCATCTGGCGGCAGACCCCGCTGTCGCAGAAATACCCAGCATCACACGGCGGGTTGCTGTACATGCACCCCTCCTGCGGGCCATAGGTAAACGAACCGTTCGCAAGGATGTCCTTGGTGCTTGACTTGACGAAATCGGAATAACTGCTTGAAGAGTCGTTGTAGATGTCGTTCGTCCCTTGAAGAGCCCCCTGGGACATCACGGATACGACTGTGGCGACAAGAACCGTGCCGCCAAGCAACAGAAGATACTCAAAAGCACCCTGACCGCGATAAGACATAAGACAACCCAACCGGCCTCTTCAGCCCCATAATACCCATTGCATAAATACGCACCCGTTTTTAAGCGATTCCAAAAACTAGAACGGACTGACAGGCAGACGCAACGCTCGGATTACGAGTACCTGCTTACCCGGAATTATTCACATAGCGCACGATGACGATGCCCGAACCGCCAGAGCCGCCCGACCTGCTGCCGCCGTCCCCGCCACCGCCGCCACCGCCAGTATTGGCCGCGCCGTTGCCGCCTGTGCAGTAGTCGCTGGCGCAGCCGACGCCGCCGCCATAATACCCGCCAGTAACGTGCGAAGGCACGCCGTCACGGTAGGAGTCCCCGCCGCCACCGCCTCCGAGCGGTTTGTAGTTCACCGAGTCAAGGAACGGCACTGTGGACGTCCCCTGCCCTGTTCCTGCGCTGCTTCCAACGCCATTGCTCCCGTTCGTTCCGCCGTTGGCGCTGCAGGAAGAGCACGCACCTCCTCCTCCGGAACCGCCGTTGCCGCCGGAGCCTCCCGAAAGTGCGCCCGCGCCGCCATTGGCCACGATGCTCCCGAAAGAACTGGCACTACCATTTACGCCCGTGAAACCGTACGCGCCCGTAACTCCCCCACCTGCCCCGACGACTACTGCAACAGTAGCGCTTGGCGTCACTGCATAGTTGAAAGTATTGCGGGAATAGCCGCCTCCGCCTCCCCTGCCCCCGCCGTTTCCTCCGACGCTGCTGCCGCCGCCACCGCCGCCAAGCACATAGACATCCACTGCAGTAATCCCTGCAGGAACGGTCCAAGTGGCATTTGCCGTGAACTGCACGACAGCGTAGGTCGGCGCAAGGGTGGCGCAGCTTGCGTTGCTCCCGCCATAGAGTCCGGCGCAAGTCCACGACCAAGGCCCAGAACCGGAAACAGCCGAAGCAGTACCTGCGGAACAGAGGTCAGACCCCGCAGGAATCGCGGTGCGGACGTGGCCGTTGGCAGAACCGCACGACCCGTTGACTTTCTTGTTTGCAGAACAGCTCGCAGGGGTGCCGCCATAAAGGCCTGCGCAAGTCCAAGCCCACGGGCCCGAACCGGAAACGGTTGATGCGGTGCCCGCACTGCACAAGTTCGTCGTGGGAATGGAATAGAAGCTGGCGCCATTGGACGAACCGCAAACGCCAGACGTTACCCGGTTTGCCAGGCAACTCGCATTGGCCCCGCCGAACGAGCCGTTGCAAAACCAAGCCCACGGACCGGACCCGGACACCGCCGAAGCCGTACCCGCACTGCAAAGGTTGGTGGAAGGGATGGAAGGGAAACTGGCACCATTGGACGAACCGCAAGCACCGCCCACAACTACGATGGTAGAACAACCCACGGTAGTCCCGCCATACGAGCCGATACAAGTCCAAGCCCACGGGCCCGAACCGGAAACAGCCGAAGCGGTGCCCGCACTGCAAAGGTTTGCAGATGGGACCGAAGTGAAAACCGCTCCGCTTGACGAGCCGCAGGCGCCATTCACCAGGGACGCGGCAGCAGCGGACTTGTCCGGCTGGCAGTAATTATACCTGCAAGAGTAGCCGAACGGGCAGCCGGGGTTGTTGTAGTCGCAGCCGTTGCGCGTCGTGTTCAAATATGCGTAGCAGGAGTTGTTGGATGAGTTGCAGTCCTGGCTTACGCGGCACGGCGGGTTGCTGTAGGAGCATCCCGCGGGCGTGGCGTACTTTTCGGAGAAGTTCTTCTCTATGTTCTGCTGCTGGTTCGCAAGCGCGGACAGGTAGTCGTTGGATGCCACTGAAAGGGTGTTGTTGACCTCGCCAGCGGAGCCCTGCACGATGATAATGGTGACCGCTGCCGCAAGGACTACCCCGCCGAGTATCAATAAGTACTCGAAAGCACCCTGTCCACGCCCAGTCATAGTTAACCAGATACCCCCATTACGGTCCGGCCTGCCTTTTCCAGCACACGCCAAGACTCACGACCTCACGCCAACCTCGTAGTAAAGCCTAGCCGCATTCATAGTGCAGGTGTTGGTCACAGTCACCCCGACTGCGCTGCCGCTGCCAACCAGGGTACACGAACCATAGGGGGGCCACCGAGTCATACAGAGCTGCCCTACATAGTAGCCCGCACTTGGAATGGTCACGACGGTAATCGTGGTTCCCGAAGGATAGTACCCCGCGCAGGCGGACACCGCGCCGCCCACATAACAGGTCATGGTGGCGCTGCCGAATTCAAGTGCGGCCCGGAAATAGTACGTGCAGACCTGCGTGTTGCAGCTCTGGCTGGATGCGCCCGAACAGGCCGCTCCCCCGTTTGCAGGCGCGGGGTTGGTGCAAGTCCTAGACTGAGTACCGCCGCCGCAGCTTACGCTGCACGAAGACCAGCCCGACCAGCCGCCGTTCACAATCTTGGGAGCGGAGCAGGTTGCGTTGGTCCCGCCATACACACCGTTGCAGAACCAGTTCCACTGGTTGGAAGCGTTGGTGACTGAAGAAGCGGCGCCGGAACTGCAGAGGCCTGCCGCGGGCTTGGCAAGGGAACTCACGCCATTGGCAGTGCCGCACGAGCCGTTGACCACCGCAGTCTGGAGCTTGAGCATCTTTCCGGTAGTGGCGCTTCCCGCACCGAACGAGACGTTTGAGTAGTTGAGTATGTACCCTGCCTTTGTCGCTGAAAGGTTGCAGAACGAACTTGCCCTCGTCATGGGAATGCTGAACGAATAAGCGCCGGTGCTTGAAGTTGTCCTGGTCAGGCTGGCACAGCTTACCGCCGCGCCGTTGAGGCCTGCGCCTGAGGAGGCGTTCACGAAACCGGACACGGTCGCGTTGGCATAGCTGAGCGTGAAGTTTTTGCTTGCAGTCAGGCCGGCATTGAGGCCCACTGAGGCGCTTGCAAGCGGGTTTGCCGGAAGCTTGGAAGCGGCAACAATGCACGCCCTGCTGGCATTAGGCATCGGAACTGAGACGGAATAGTCGCCGGCAGCATTCGACAATGCAAACGCAGAACCGCACGACACGTTCACGCCAGAAAGTGCAACGCCGGAAGAATCATTGACCTTGCCGCTGACAACCGCATTCGCGTACGAAAGCTGCAATACACCCGAAGACAGGGCGCCCGCGTTCAATGCAACGGACGAGGAGCCGGATACGAAAGTAGGTGCCTTGGACGCTGAAAGAGTGCAGCTTCCCGATGCAGCGGACATCACAAGACCATTAAGCGCGTACGCACCTGTGCTTGAAGTCGTGCCGGACACCCCGCCGCACGAGACTGCCGCACCGTTGATGCCCGAACCGGACGAGTTGCGGATGAAGCCCGAAACATTGGCAACAGAATAAGACAACTGCAAATTCTTCGAATTGGTCAGGCCCGCGTTTAGAGTAGCGGACACCGAAGCCGGCACAACCGAAGGCGGCTTGGTACCGGTGAGCGTACAGGCCACACTATCAGAGGACATCGGGACGTTGCTTATGGAATACACGCCGCCGCTTGCAGACAGCGTTGAATAACGGCCGCATGATACGTTCACTCCTGAAATTCCCGCGCTTGACGCGTCACGGACATAACCGGAAAGCGACGCGTCATTGTAGCTGAGCGTGAAATTCTGCACGGACGCATAGCCGATTGAAAGGTTCACGATGACAGAAGCCTGCCTGTTGGCAGGAGACCTTGAGGCGGTGACGGAATACATCCCCGAAGCCACGCTCACGTTGGTAAGCAAAGAGTAACGGCCGGATGCGTCGGTTGTTGCGACCGAACCGTCGCCACCGGTAACGTTGATAGTAACACCTGAAAGCGGGTTGCCCGACGCGTCGAACACGTAGCCCAGAAGCTGGACGGAAGTGATTGGCGTGCACACGTTCAAGGCGGCATTGCAGAAATAGCCGAGGTCACATGCAGGGTTGTTGTAAATGCAGCCAGCAGGCGGCTCGTGCACAAGGGAGCCGTTCGTAAGCAGGTCGTTCACCCCGCCTTCGACATAGCTGGAATAATCGCCTCTCGACTCGTTGAAGGCGTTGTTGGCCTCGATGATGGAACCCTGCGCCATCACGGTGATGACGGTTGCGACAAGAACGGTGCCGCCAAGCAAAAGAAGATACTCGAAAGAGCCCTGACCGCGACGAGAATGACAAGACATCATACGCACCCAACCGGCCCTTGGGCCGCCCAGTGCATATAACCAACCCGGCTTTTTAATATTCCCGAATGCGGGCATACTGCCATTACGCAAATCAGAGGCACATTCGGCGAGGAAATTCATTGCAGGTCTTCAGGAAGCCCGCAGACGCTTTCCCGCATAGCGGACATCTGCACGCCCACTCAACGTATTGGCCCTACCTGAGAGTTAAACGGGCGCGCGCCCTAGTAGCAACCGACCCGGGTTACCGTGGCATATACCGTGCAGCCGCAGCAGTCATAACACCCGCAGCCCCCGCCGGTCGCACCGCAAGTCACGGATTCTTTCGCGGTGTTCGCCCAAGAATGGTAACCAACAGTGCACGCGCCGGTGCCGCAACCAAGCGCGTGAGTCGCCGTGAACGTGCCGCTGCAACAACCTCCACCAGTACATGTGCACGACACTGAACCGCCGGTAGTCGTCATCCAATTCAGGTAGCTGGTCCACCCCGACGGACAAGCGGAAGAATAGAACATGCACTGGTTATAGCCGCTGGAAGACGACGCGACCACGGTCCCGCCGGCAGAGAGGCATTGCGCCTCCGTGTGCACACCATTTACCAAAAACGGACACGTCTGTGTGTTGCAGCTCTGACTTGACGCGCCCGAACAGTTAGCACCGCCGTTTGCAGGTGCGGGGTTGGTGCAGGTCCGCGTCTGTATGCCGCCACCGCAAGTCGCGTTGCACGCGCCGAATGCGGACCAGCCGCCATCCACAGTCTTGTTGGCAGAACAACTCACAGTCGTGTGCATCCCACCATTGGCTCCCAAACAGGCCCAGTACCACGGCCCGGAACCTGATACTGCCGAGGCGTTGCCCACGCTGCAAAGGTTGGCTGTGGGCGCGGAGTAGAAGTTCGCGCCGTTGCTTGAACCGCAAACACCAATCACGATGTTTGCAGAGCAGCTTGCATTCGTGCCGCCGAACGAGCCGTTGCAGAACCAAGTCCACGGCGCGGAGCCTGAGACCGACGAGTTGGTGCCGGCACTGCAAAGGTTTGCTGTGGGCTTGGAATATAAGTTGCTGCCGTTGGACGAGCCGCATACGCCGGCTATTGGCAACGAAGTCAGGCTTGACGAGGAGGCCTTGACACACCGAACCGAACCGGCAAATGCCCGGCCCGTGTTCAACGTCGTAAACCACGAAGCGCCGATTTCAAGCATCTGTGCGTCGGGTGAACCGTAAGTGCTGCTCCAATAATCGCCAAAACTGTCCGGGCTGGGCCTTGCAGCTCCAGACGAATCCCTATAGCCGCCTGCAGTCAGCTTTAATGGCGAAGCGTATGCGCTCGCAAGCCCGGTCCAGCCGCCGGACACGCGCTCATTATTCAACTCCGAATAAGTGGGCACGCGCCATGTTCGCGGGCACGGGTTATTTGTAACCCCATCCTGCCATAAGAGGTTATTTTGGGTAGACCTCCAATCCCAAGGGCTGCTTGACCGCGTGATGAAATTATTGTTTCCAGGCACGTCGGTTGCCGACAAAGTGCTGGTCGTCGTGCTCGTGCGGCTCTGGTGGCCGTCGTCCAACCGGCCCCATTGGAACAGGTCTCCATAAGCGGACGCGTCGGTGACTGAGGTGGCGATGCGGCTGGCTCCGAGGTTGCGGTCCAGCCAGCACATGCCAGTCGGCGATAATACCGTCCCATAAGTAACCGAGCTTCCGCGATAAGTGAACGTGACCGGGTCTCCGCAAGGTATCAATGTAAAGTTCTGGCTGGTTCCAAAGCCCGCAGTCAGGACTACCCCGGACAGATTGTCCGTAAGGAGTCCCGCCTTGGTCGCAACGACAATGGTGGAAGCAGTCGGTACAGTCATGGGTACGCTCAAAGAATACGCGCCACCGGTTGTTGCGGAGGTGGTTGAGATGCCTCCGGCTGAAACGGTTACTCCGCCGACACCACCGGCAAGGGCAGTGCCTGAAATGACCGCATTCGCATACGTCAAGGCAAAGTTCTTACCAGGCGTGGCCACGCCCGCGGTTAAGACACCGCTCGACAAAGTGGCCGTAGTGAAACCCGTCTTGGCCGCGGTGATAGTCACCGCAGCAGCAGTCTGTGCAGTCATGGGTATGCTCAACGAATAAGCGCCACCGGATATTGCGGATGTGCCAGTGACCCCGCCAGCGGATACGGTCACACCGCCCGAACCACCCGCAAGGGCAGTGCCCGAAATGACCGCATTCGCATAACTAATCGGCGTGGGGGTCGGCGAGGGGCTGGGAAGCGGGCTTGGCACCGGTGGCGCCGACTGGTTCACCATGCAGTACGAGCCGGAACAGTAGTAACCCTGCGGGCATAATGGGTTTGAATACCCGCAACCGTTGGGCGTAATGTTGACGCGAACATAACAGGAGTTGTTGGCTGTGCTGCAGTTCTGGTTGTTGCCGCAGGCGGGATTGCCGTATACGCAGCCTTCGGGCACTTTGTACTTGAGCAGGTATTCGTCCCGCAGAGCCTGCTGCTTGCCGCCGATGCTGTCCATGTACTGGTCGGAAGTCTTTGTCAGCGTGTTGTTGACCTCGCCCGTAGAGCCCTGCACGATGACAAGAACTATGGCGGCAACAAGCACAGTGCCGCCAAGCATCAGAAGGTACTCGAATGCACCCTGTCCACGATTGACCATGTTAACGCAACTGCACCCCGCATTTTATTGGTTATGCCCTCGGCACGGCTGGCACCACGCCAAGTGACTGGCAAATGGCCGGATTGCATCAGCCGAGTTCAGGTATTGCACGCGCAGATGAAATAGTTCCAGGACTGCAGGTAGTCGCTGCGGGAGGAAATTGACGAGCAGTAGCTGTTTCCGTCCGCGTGATAATAGCACTGTTCGCCGCCCCACTGGGCCTGGTTGTGCGTGTATTCCGGCCCAATGATGACCGAACCAGAGCATGTGGCGCTCGGGTAGAAGTGCCTGCAGGTGCTGCAGTCGGTCGGGTCGTTGACCCAATCGCAAAGCCCGGAGTCCACTCCGCCGCGGCCTGAGCACATGCTGGTGCAGGAACTTGTCGTGTCCGTGTACCAGCAGTAGCCGGAGTTCAACCATCCGCCGCAAGTCACGCACGAACCGTAGAGGCACCTGCTGCTAGAGCCGGTGCAGCCGTACAGGTTTGCGCCCCAGCTCGTGGTCTGACCCATGTCGCCGGCATAGCACACGGGGCAAGCCCCGCCGCTGCACGACGCGCTCGGAGTATTGCTGTATCCGGAGGCGGTGGAAGTGTACAGCTGCGCCATCTGCGCGTCAGTGAGGCTGGAACCGGATATTGTGAGGCCGTCGATGGAGCCAATCATGTTCTTGCCTACTATGAGGTTTGAATTTGACGTCACCGGGTCGGTGCTTCCGTACTCGATGGTAGTGCCGCACATCCAGCACCCACTAGTGCAGTCGGGGTTGGTCAGGATCTGGTGATATGCCGTTTGGGATACCGAGCCAATACCGTCCGGCCACGAATTGCAGTCAACGGCCTTGGCGCCATCTATGAACATTGTGAAGAACGCGGGGTTGCCAGAGTTCTGGCCGGTCACCGCTATGTGGTGCCACTTGCCGTCAGAAAGGTTCTTCCCATACAGGTGGAGGTAGGAATACTCTCCGGAGCCCCATTTGAGCGTGCTTCCCGCATCGTTCTTGTCAAGCCTGAATTGCAGGTGCGCGTTTGCGGTGTCGTACTGCAGCCAGATGCCGCGGTATGTTGTATTGTAGCCTTCGAACTCGCGGTTGTAAACCAGGTAGACACTGCCGCTTGTCTGCGGCATTATCTTCGCCCAGAGCGAGATTGTAAACGAGTAGCTTGACGTGCAGAAGTCAGGGGAGCTGGGGCACGCGCTGGTCCGCTCCGAAGTCGGGAACGTGTAGAACTGCGCGAGCGACTTCTGCGCGTCGTAAAGCAGGAAGTTCTGCGTGGCGTTGGCGCCGGTCAAGAGGCTGACGTTGGCCTTAGTCCAAGTGTAGTTGGGCGCGCTTGATGCGTTGACCGTGCAGTACTGCGTTCGCGTGGGCATGGGCACACCCGAAAGCGAATAGTGGCCGGTAGCATTGGTCGTTGTCGAACGGGAGCTGCACGTCACGGTCGCGCCGTTGACGCCCGCGTTCTTGGCGTTGACGACCCGGCCATTGACACCTGCCGGAGCATAATTGAGCGACACGTTGAACGTCGTGTTAACGCCTGCGGCGAGCGAAGTCGAGGAGTTGCTTATTCCCAGGCCGGCATAAGTCGTGTTGACCGAACCGAAATTGTTGACGTTGAGGTACTTGCTGACGTTGGCTGCAGACATCGGCACGGAAATTGAATACCTGCCGGACGAGTCAGTGGTCACGATTCCGTACGTTGTGCCGCCGAGGCTGTCGGCATAGGAAACATGCACCATGCTGACCGCGCCGCCGGTCGAGTTCTTCACGTAGCCGGTTATGTACGAGGGGCCGAATGAAAGGGTCAGGTTCTGCCCGGAAAGCGTTGCGCCGGCAGTGAGCGTTACCGACGCCGAACCTGCGACATGCGTGGGCGGCTTCGATGCAGAAAGCGTGCAGGCCATAGTGGCCCCGGACACCGGGATGCTGCGGATGGAGTACGAGCCGTCGCTTGCAGTAGTGTTGAAATAGCCGGCGCAGGACACGTTGGCGCCGTTGATGCCGGAACCCGAAGTGGTGCGGATATAGCCGTTCAGCGCCGCAGTCGGAGGCAGAAGCTGCAGGGCCTGGACCGACGCGGCCGTCCCTGCAGTCAAGGATATAGTAGTTGAATTAGAAAGGTAGCCGGTCTTGGAAGCGGAGACGGTACAGGTGCCGCTTGCAGACGACATGGCAACCCCGCTAATTACGTAAGAACCGTTGCTTGTAGTTGTCGCGGAACGGCCCGCGCACGAAACAAGGGCGCCGTTGATGCCCAAACCGGATGTGTTGCGGACGTAGCCGGAAAGCGTTGCAGACGAGTAGGAAAGCTGAAGGTTCTTGGAATTGGTCAGGCCCGCGCTGAGGGTTGCGGGAGTGGAATTCGAAACAACAGTAGGCGACTTGGTGCCGGTGAGAGTGCAGGGCACGCTGACGGAAGTCATGGGAATGCCAGTCAGTGCGTACGCACCGCCGCTTGAAGACAGAACAGAATAACGTCCGCAAGAAACATTCACACCCGAAATCCCCGCGCTTGACGCGTCACGGACATAACCGGAAAGCGACGCGTCATTGTAGCTGAGCGTGAAATTCTGGACCGTGGAATACCCCACAGTAAGGTTGACCGTTGCGCCTGCGGGCGCGTTGGACGGAACCCTCGAAGCGGTGACGGGGTAAAGCGCGGACGAGCGGCTTACGTTCATTATAAGCTCGTAACGGCCGGATGCGCCGGTTGTTGCGACCGAACCGTCGCCGCCGCTAACATTGATGGTAACTCCTGAAAGCGGGTTGCCCGAATAGTCGAACGCATAACCGAGCAACTGGACGGAAGTGATTGGAGTGCAAACGTTCTGGGCAGTATTGCAATAGTAACCGGCTTCACACGCAGGGTTGTTGTAGACGCAACCCGCGGGAGACTCGTGCACAAGGGAACCGTTGGCAACCAGGTCCTTCACGCCCCCAGTGATGTAGCTCCCGAAGTCGTTTGAGGAAGTGTCCAGCGAGTTGTTGGCCCCTGCAATTGAGCCCTGCGCCATCACTGTGATGACGGTTGCGACAAGAACGGTGCCGCCAAGCAAAAGAAGATACTCAAAAGCCCCTTGACCCCTATGATACATCAAAACCACCCAAAAACGCTGAGTTCAAGTAGGGACTTCGGGGATTTTAAACCAGTTATTGCACTATTAAGTAGTCATTTTTGACTTTGATTTTGGCGCCGTGACTGGCGCAAATTGAAGCACACAAAACAAGAGCCTAGTTTAGCGCTCAATAGGTGATTTTGTAATGTCAGTACCCGCAGACCCGATCTACACAGTAGAGGCGGGCAAAGCCATCAAGCTCCTTGCGGCAAAGCTCAAGGAAGACTCCCAGTTTGCAGCGCCGGACTGGTTCGGAACAGTAAAGGGCGGCCCGGCGAATGAACGGCTCCCTGACACTCCCGAGCAGTGGTTCGACCGCATGGCATCCATACTCCGCACAATCGCAATCCGCGGCCCCATCGGCACGCAGAGGTTGCGCAACAAGTACGGCGGAAGGCAGGAGCACACGCGCGGAAGGGCGCACCACAAGAAGGCAGGCGGCAAGACCATACGGCTTGCGATGCAGAAGCTCCAGGTTGCAGGATACGTAAAGAACGACCCGAAGGGCCGCATAATCACTGCAACGGGCCGCGCATTCGTCGACAAGGCGCTCGGCACCAAGAAAGCATAAGTGGACTTGCAGATGGACGAAAACCAGAAGGACAACGCAGGCGGACTCAAGGACGCGCAAAAGCGCAGGCTTGAGGACCTCCAGAAGAGGCAGTCTGCGGAGGCGCAGCTTTCGGCAATCGTCAAGAAGGTTTTCGAACCAACCGCAATCTCGAGGCTTTCCAACATAAGGATGTCCAACGAGGGCACGTACATGCAGATTGTACAGTTCTTCGTCTCGGCAATCCAGTCGGGAAAGCTTTCCGGAAAGGTCACAGAGGAACAGGTCAAGCAGGTCGCATCGAAGCTGCTTTCAACGCGGCGCGAGACGACAATCAGAAGGGCTTAAGCCCAATCACAGTCAAAAGGTGTTTTGATATATGTCAAGAAACAGGTCGAAAGAAAAGAAAGCCGTACTGACAAAGGCAATTTCACAGAACCGGAGAATGCCCATTTTTGTCATCGCGCGCACTGCCCGCAAGGTCAGCCGCAACTCCAAGACCCGCAACTGGCGCTCGGAGAAGATGAAGGTCAAAGTAAAGTAGGTTGAATGATATGGAAGAGAACACTGCAACCAAAAAAATGCAAGCTCACGCGACAGCATTGCCTGCTGAGGACAAGCGGACGGCAGCCATGCACGCAGAGAAGGATGCCGCAAAGAAGGCGGAAGTAGCTGCGAAGGCAGACGCTGCTCCGGCAAAGGCCGAAGCTGCATCCAAGAAGACTGACGCGGCCGCAAAGCCCACTGACTCCAAGGCAAAGTACGAGAAGAAGCCCTTCGTCCCGTCCGACAAGAAGGAGGAGAAGAAGCGCGAAATCGTGCTCGAGCGCGTGTGCGTCGTCAACCTTACCGGCGTGTACAACAAGACCAAGGACAAGAGGCTTGCACGCGGGGTAAAGCTTGTGCGCGAGTACGCTGCAAGGCACGCAAAGGCGCCGATTGCAAAGTGCAAGCTGGCCACCAACGTCAACGAGCAGATACGCTCGCACGGCTCAAGCTGGGTCCAGAAGAAAATCAAGATCCGGCTGACCAAGGACAAGGACGGCAACGTGCTTGCCGAAGTGGCAAAATAATTCCCTTTCTTTTTCATTAAATTTTTTTTTATTTTTTAATTTCCAAACCAGCGCACAAAAACCAGCAAAAAAAATCTATTCGAAAGTTGAAGCAGCTTGATTACCAAATTCTCTTTGCACAAGAACCCGTTCGTGGGGCTGTTCTTCAAGGCAAACGATGACATCGTTCTCGTTCCCAAGTCGCTTGACCACAAGTTCACGCAGACAATCCAGGACACGCTCGGCGCAACCGCAGTCCCGCTCTCAGTCAGCCAGTCCGACCTGCTAGGAATATTCGTAGCCATGAACTCGAACGGCTGCGTCGTGCCGTCGTTCATTGAGGATGACGAGCTAGCGGCACTCAAAAAGACCGGGCTCAACGTCACAATGATTGACTCGCACCAGGCGTGCGGCAACAGCATACTTTGCAACGACCACGCAGCTGTGCTTCATCCTACTATTTCAAAACCCGAGGCCAAGAAGATTTCGGACGCACTCGGAGTCGAGGCGCTTGCGCACGACCTGCTTTCCAAGATTTCCACAGTGGGCGCAGTTAACGTTGTCACCAACAAGGGCCTGCTTGCGTACAACGAGATGCCCGAAGTCGAGCTTAAGAAGCTTGAAAGGCTGTTCAAAGTCAAGGGCAACGTGGGCACCTGCAACATGGGGGTGCCCTTCGTGGGAATGGGTGTGGTGGCAAACGCCAAGGGCGCTCTTGTCGGGCACGCAACCAGCGGATTCGAAATTTCCCGCATCTACGAGGCATTGTTTGGTGATGAATCAGATGGCAACTAACGCTCCAAGTCAAGACGAGACCATACGCAAGATGGCATACCAATTGCAGTTCTACGAGGCGCAGGCAAAGCAGCTCCAGCGCAACGTCGAGATGCTCCAGCAGGCCCTTGAAGAGGCGCTGTCCACCCAGGCTGCGGTGCAGGCCCTCTCAAAGACCGAAGGCGCAACGATTTTCCCGCTCGGCTCGCGCGTGTTTGTTTCCGCAAAGCCCGAGAAGAAGAACAAGCTCCTTGTGGAGGCAGGCGCCGGAGTGATGGTGGAGAAGACCTGCGAGGAAGCCACTGCCGACTTGGAGGAATCCGTCAAGAAAATCCGCGACGGCCTGACCAAGGCCCAGGGGCAGCTCGCAGAAATCTCGCGCAAGGCAAACGAGCTGAACGCCCAGGCAGAGGCGCTTTCGCGAAAGCCCAAGGAAGCGCGCTAGGCGTCAAAACAGAAGAGAACATATTTACGGGGTAACCACGGACCGTGTTTGACCTACTCAAGAAGAAAATATCGGGCTTCGTGAAGGGAATCTCCGAGGCAGTCGGAGCGAAGGAAGAGCCGAAAGCCGAGATTCCGGCAGAAGAAAAGGCAATCGCCGCACCCGTTGAGCCTGCTGTTGAAAAGGAAATTATTGCCCCAGTTGAGACCCCGGTTCAGGCTATTGAAAAAGAAATCGTTGTCGAGACGGCCGCACCGGTTGTTGAGGAGAAAAAACCGGTTGAAACACCGGAACCTGCTGTTGTTGAAATTCCAAAGCCAGTAGAAAAACCAGTAGTGACGGAAGCGCCGAAAATAATAGAGGCGCCAAAACCGATTCCCGTCCAAAAGCCAGTTGAGGTTTTCAAACCCGCGCCCGTTGTTGCTCCAAAAGTCGAAGCGGCCAAGCCGGTTGAAACCCCAAAACCAGCCATTGTTCCTGCTCCAAAGCAAGTAGTTGCAGCGCCAAAGCCAATAGAGGTTCCAAAACCAACAGTTGCAGAAGCGCCCAAACAAACAGTTATTCCCAAACCAGCCGAGGCTCCAAAAACAACTGTTGCGCAAGCACCCAAACCCGCTTTCGTCCCAAAGCCAGCTGAGACCCAAAAGGCATTCACGATTCCAAAGCCAGCAATAATCCCAGCTGTTGAGAAAAAGCGCGACATCGCACCCGACTTGGGCCTGTTCTCCAAGCTCAAGGGGATGCTCACAAACCAAGTCGAGATTACCGAGACGGAGACCCGCGCGATGTTTGACGAGCTTGAGATGGCGCTGCTTGAAAGCGACGTCTCCCCGGACACCGCGCAGGCCCTTGTGCTTGAGCTGAAAAAGAGCCTTGTCGGCAAGAAGGTCGCAAAAAGCGATGTGGAAAAGACAATCAACGAGGCAATCGCATCCGCAATCACTTCGGTGTTCACCCCCGCGCCCGACCTGCTTGCGCTTGCACGCGAAAAGAAGGCAAAAGGCGAAGTGCTCAAGATAATGTTCCTTGGCCCCAACGGAGCGGGAAAGACTACCACCATCGCCAAGCTTTCAAGCCTGTTCAAGGCAAACGGACTTGACGTGGTCGTGTCGGCATCTGACACGTTCCGCGCTGCTGCAATCGAGCAGTCGGCAATACACGCCGAGCGCATCGGAATCAAGCTCGTGAAGCAAAACTATGGCGCAGACCCAGCTGCTGTTGCGTTCGACGCAATCAAGCACGCCCAGTCAGCAGGCGCGGCAGTCGTACTCATAGACACGGCAGGAAGGCAGGAGACCAACCGCAACCTCATCGAGGAGATGAAAAAAATTGACAGGGTTGCAAAGCCGGACTACAAGATATTCATAGGCGAGGCCCTTGCGGGCCACGTGCTGGTTGAGCAGGTCAAGTCGTTTGACGCGGCAGTCGGAGTGGACGGCATCATCCTCACCAAGCTTGACTGCGACGCCAAGGGCGGCAACTCAATCAGCATCGCCCACGACGCGGCAAAACCCATCATGTTTTTCGGAGTTGGCCAGGAGTACGGCGATTTGGTGCCGTTCGACCCTGCGTACATAGCCGCGAAAGTGCTCGAAGCGTAACGCTTGGGCAAAAAAAGGAAAGAGGTAAACATCACATGAAAGACGAAGAAGGAAACAACTGGGGAGCAAAGCAGGACAAGCCTAGAAGGAACTACGACAGCCCCGTGGCAGAGAAGCCAGTGAAGGTCGGCGAGGAGCACGAAGTCACGGTTGACGCTGTTGGCTCGCGGGGCGACGGGATTGCAAAAATCAGCAACTTCGTCGTGTTCGTACCAGGCGGCCAGGCAAACACCAAAGTCAAGGTGCGCATCACTTCGGTTCGCGAGCGCTTCGCAACCGCAGAGATAGTAGCGTAATTTTCGTTTCTTTTTACAATGGTCCTGCTGGGAACGCAACCAGCGGACTTGCTCTTTTTTAGCCAAAAACAAATGCGAAGATAAAAAAGCACGAATCCCGTCCTAATTGCATCTGGGTTTTTGGGTGGGAAATATGTCTCGTGGTCAGTCTGCTTTTGAATACTTGCTCCTGATTGGCGCGGGAGTGCTTGTCTCGGCAATACTCCTGGTCATCGTCACCAACACCCAGACAACAACCACAGACGTAGTCACAAACGACACCCAAGACTACGCAGGAAAACTCAAAAACCTCCTCTCAACAGGAGGCACCACAGACTGCAGGTACTGCGACGGAATATTCGTAGGAACAGACCAGGAAAACAGCATAACATCCACAATGATAGTCGACGGCTCAATCACATCATCAGACGTCAACCCAACACAAATACAACTCCGCATCACCAAAGACTGCGGAACCCAGGCGATCAGCAGGATCGACGCAACCGGAAACGCAACCTGCATACCCGTGACAGCCGGCGCAACCACCTGGACAACAAACGGAAACAACCAATACTCCGCACTCACAGGAAACATCGGAATCGGAACAACCAACCCAGGATTCAAATTGGACGTCAATGGCATTGCAAACATCGGCGGTACCGGATATAACTACCTGCTTGCCGGCCTTTCCACCAGCGGCTATACCACCACACTCAACATGACAGACTCCGGCCTGAGCATCGGCCACAACTCCGCCAGCCGAACCCTTAACCTACGGACAAACAACCTGGACCGCATCACCATCTCCAGCGGAGGAAACGTCGGCATCGGCACAACCAACCCCACCAACAAACTCACGGTAAACGGCACGGTAAACGTCACAAACAACAGAATCACCGGACTCGCAGCACCAACAGACGACTCGGACGCGACGACAAAGGCATACGTCGACGCCTCGACCAATATGGGAACGTACTCCGCCTGCTACGTGTTATATAGCGCGACCAGCGGCGTGGCGTGCGCTACAGGATACACCACGATGATGCACCACTACGGGAACTCCGGTTCGTGGGTCGTTGACACCGCAAACGGCGCGACTAACGCATATGCATACATAATAACCGTCGGTGGCGACTCGATACTGGTGTCTCTCAGCTACTGCCACTACAGCCACGGCGCGACTGACTGCAACAATTATTTCGGAAGTGAAGTCGCGGGGTCGCTGGCGCCGGGTACTTGGGGCGTCGCGGCACTCAACCCGGCAATCTCCTTTGCGGACGGAAACCTGGTGCGCACACCGAACGCAGTCCGCGCCTCGACAGCCATGACACTGGCGTTGTGCTGCAAATAGGGTTAAGCGCCAAGGCCATCAATCTGACAGGCAATAGCAAGCAGATCTGCTCCGCGCCGGTTTTCCCATTTTTCACTCCCAAAACCGGCCGATACAAAGCTAAAAAAAGCCGGTAACCCTTCTAAAGGTAAAACAAAGGTTGGTGGGATTATGACTCGTGGACAGGGCGCATTCGAATATCTACTCATACTCGGCGGAAGCGTGTTGCTTGCCGCGGTGATGCTTGTATTCGTCCAGGGAAACCTCGGAACGGTATCGCCTGAGGTGAACATGAGCGTAGGCACCATCAACAAGCTCACGGCCGCAGTGGGAGCTGACGTGACCTGCAACGACTGCGACGCGGTGTTCGTGAACGTGGGGGAGGCGAACAGCATCACCAACGGGATGCTGCAGGACAGCAGCATCGAGACCAGCAAGATAATAGACAACTCGATTAAGCTCGTGGACGTCGACACTGCCGAGATCCAGCGGCGCGTAAGCGACATCTGCCCTTCAGGCACCAACATAGTGCGCATCAACGAGGACGGCACGCTTGTCTGCGACGCGGGCTCGTGGGTCATCCAGGGCAACAACATCACCAACCGCAACACGGACATGGTCATCATCCCGACGCTCAACGTCACCAAGAACCTCTATGCGCCCGGAATCGGCGCGGGAAGCATCAACATAACAAACGGAACCATTGACAACCTCACGGTGAGGAACATACGCGTGCTTGAGACAGCATACATCGGGACTAACACGTCCACCCGCCAGCTCAACATACGCGGCAGCACCAACAGCATAGTCGCGCCGGGATTCGTGGTTTCCGGGTCAATGACCAACGCGACGGCCATTTACACTGAAAGGCTCTGCATGAAAAGGAGCCTCAACAGCACAGGCTTCGTATGCATAGACTACTGGACGCAGCTGCTTGACGTGCTGTTCGCACAGGTAGGGTAGACAAGGGAGATGAACACGCACATGGCAAGGCAACCTTTCGTAAACGTGACGGCAATACTGGCGTTCCTGCTTGTGGCAACGGGAACCTGCGCCGCAGGGGAAGTGACGGTATACAACTTCTACCAGCCAAACGTCACCATAGCCTGGCCAAGCCAGACCGTGTTCGCACCCGGAAGCACCATAGAGTATTCAGTCACAATCAACAACACAGAGTTCTACATCCTGGACGGGTACCTGGTGACAACTCAGGTCTACAGCTCCGGCCAGCCCAGGCCGTACAACGCAAACATTACTGACGACGACACGCGCACGACAAGGAACGTGAAAAAAATCAAGGTCGGAAGCGGAGAGACTATCACGGTCACAATAAGCGACTCCATCCCCTTAGATGCAAGGCCGGGGACGTGGAGGCTTGAGGCGTACGTGATGATGAACAACACGTACATCTTCGGCAACTACATATCATACGCCCCGTGGAAATGGTTCGCATACAACGTGACCGGGAGCGGGAAGTACCCGAAAGTGTCGATACTGCGCACGCAGACGCACGCCGCCGGCGGCTTTGCGCAGTCCGGGCCTGCTGTCCCCGAGGGCGCTGCAATACGCGGCTACGTGGGGCTGAAGAACCTTGACGATGCGGATTTCTCGGGCCAGCTTGAGATTTCATACTGCACGTTTGACGACTACATGGGCGACTGCACGGTCTCGCAGGTCAAGGACGTCACCGTCCCTGCAGGCAACACGTCGGGTGCGGTATTTTCCATTACGGACAAGCTTGCGCGCGGGATATACACCATCCGCTACCGCCTACTTGAGGGAAACAAGGAAGTCTGCGAATACAAGAGCCGCATCATAGTGTCCGGAAAGACCATCAACATCATCTCGATTGACGCATACAAGGAAGCCTACGAGGCAGGCAGCCTGATGATGGTCCGCTCGTCGTTCACCGGCCCGTACTTCCCGGCACTGGACTTCGTGGACAACCCAGTTGCCACGACCACAGTATACGACAATGCCGGCCAGGTGATATACGCCCAGACTGACAATTACTCGCAGGTCAAGCCCGACCAGATAATAGCCAGGCAATACGCGTTCAAGGCGCCAAAGGACATCGAAGGCTACACCGCGTGCCTTGAGGTGGTTGGCGAGGGCGCAAGCAAGAAGAGCTGCGCTTCCTTTGGAAAGACCGAAACAGCCACAATAGTGCCGACGCTGTCCCCAACACCGGAGGCAGTGACAATTGAACCGACAACCGAACCTGCCCAGCAGACCGCAGTCCCCACTATTGCAGAGCCTGCCAAGCAGCCGGAAAACAACAACACCCTCCTCGTGGCCGCAGCTATTGTCGCAATCTGCGCACTGGTTGCATACTACGTTTACAGGCAGCAAAAGCCGCCGGCTGCTGTCGGGATACTGCTTTTGCTTGCGTTGATGCCCCTTGCAAGCGCAGTCGCCTGCCCCAGCTTCACATACAACTTTGACACGAACGGCAACGCAGTGGTGGACTCCGGCGAACAGGCGGTGATAGTGCGCGCGGTCGGACCGGAGACGTACCTTCCGCTGAACACGATAGTGACCGCACCGGGCCAGTGCACGTACCAGTACACCACGACCTACACATACTACACCACAGAATACCTGACGAATACCGGATACGGGTGCTCGCCCTACCACGCGTGCGGGAACACCGCGACGGGGTACTATTGCTACACATACACATACCTTACGCCCTACCAACTTGAGCACACCGGCACAACGGTCAGCACCGGCTACTACACGCACTACGTGACGGTCTCAAGGAACCCGATAACTTACTCGGACGTACTCATGTTTGCGGACAACACGACCAGGATGACCAAGCAGATACTGGTTGACCTGATAAAGGACTACACGTACACAGACATCAGCTTCCTGAACCACGCCAACAGCAATATTTATTCAAGCCTCACCGCATCAAGCCTGCCCAACTACCCGTTCGCAGTTGTTGAAAACAACACCGCCCTGGTGGACAACTACGTGATGCGCACGATTTTGACCAACCACTGCAACAAGACAATAAACAACTGCACGTACTCCAACAACGAGTCCAGCGCGTACGGTTCGTACAACTACACCACGCGCAGGTACGCCATCCGCAGCTTTACCATCAACAACTACAACATAACCAACCTGCCGGTGAACTACACGCACCAGAACGGCACGCGGATGAACGTGCGCACCAACTACACGGTAAACGGCTACGCCGTGACAAACTACACCGTGCCGGGCTTGGTGACTGGGCCGTATTCGGTCAACTACACTCTGCGCAACATCGCGTACACCTACAGGCCGAACGGGACAAACACCACCTACACATACATCCTGCCTGAACACTACATCCCAAGCTACACGATTACCGGATACGTGGTAGACACCACGTCAAGCTCGACGGAATACATCGTGAAGTGGGAAACCCTCTTCACCGAGCTTTTCAACAACGACATCATCACGCTTGTGATCATGCCGACGTCAATCCGCACAATCGGAGCTTCGGAAGTGGTGATTTCCAACGCAAGGACCTACCGCGTGACCGAGCCGGGGCTGTACTTCCTCTCGCACACGTACGCGTAGATTGCGATAAAAGGAAACCGGCGCAGTGCCTAATCATGGCTATCAGGTGAAAAAAATGGACCGAGGACAATCTGCTTTCGAATATCTGCTCCTGATTGGCGCGGGAGTCCTAGTCTCGGCAATACTCCTGGTCATCGTCACCAACACCCAGACAACAACCACAGACGTAGTCACAAACGACACCCAAGACTACGCAGGAAAACTCAAAAACCTCCTCTCAACAGGAGGCACCACAGACTGCAGGTACTGCGACGGAATATTCGTAGGAACAGACCAGGAAAACAGCATAACATCCACAATGATAGTCGACGGCTCAATCACATCATCAGACGTCAACCCAACACAAATACAACTCCGCATCACCAAAGACTGCGGAACCCAGGCGATCAGCAGGATCGACGCAACCGGAAACGCAACCTGCATACCCGTGACAGCCGGCGCAACCACCTGGACAACAAACGGAAACAACCAATACTCCGCCAACACAGGAAACATCGGAATCGGAACAGCTAATCCGACAACAAAGCTTGCAGTAAACGGCAACGCAAGCATCACCGGCGCAACCACAATAAACGGCCCAATCACGCTAACAGGAACAACCATCAACGGAAACGCCAATATCACGGGCACAACAACCCTGACCGGAGCAACACTAATCAAAGGAACGGCAACCATAAACGGCACAATAAACGCCACGAACCACACGATTACCGGGCTTGCCGCGCCAGTTGACGCAAGCGACGCGGCAACAAAGGAATACGTGGATGCTTCAAACGTGCAGGGAGCATACAACGCCTGTTACATCCTCAAGTCAACATCGTCCGGAGTCGCCTGCGCGGCAGGGTTCACGCGCCTTGCACACTTCAACGGCGGTGACGCGTGCTGGACCCTTGACAACCCCCTGGGAGCCACAAACTCGCTTTCGACGTATTTCACGATGGGTGCGGCAGTAATCAACTTCGATGTCGGTTTTGCCCATTATTCGTATGGATCCAGCAATATTGTCACGAATTGGGGCGCATACAATATTGGGTTAGGCGACTGTGTAGGCTATTCTGGCTGGGCCGGCTCGCTGACACCGGTGGTTCTCTGGACTACCAATGGCGTAGCCCAGGGCTTTAACACATTCATAAATAGAGCAACCGCACAGACGATGGCAATCTGCTGCAAGTAAACGACCAGACCTGCGGAGAGTACAAAGCAGTCCCAGTCCGTTTTGTTTCCTGTCACCTTTACGCACCCTTTTTCTACCTTGCACTCCACTCAAATAGAGTAAACTATTTTGAACGGGACCACTCGTAAAGGCCCCGAAGGTGTGCAACCGACATGAGGATACTCGAACTGCACTGCGACTACTTTTCGCAGAAGCCAAAAAACAAGGCAATCAAGACGCTCCCGGAGCTTACCGACGAGGAGAAGCAGGGATACCAGGTTGAGAACGCGCTGGTCGTATTCACTACCATGGAGTCAACCGACGACCACGAGACAGTAAAGGCGGCAGCCGAGGCCATCCAGAAGAACTTCGAGCAGGTCAAGGCGGCCACGGTGTTCATAAACCCCTACGCGCACCTTTCAAACGACCTTGCCAAGCCAGACAAGGCGACTGCGCTTCTTTACGAGCTGCACGACGCGGTCAAGAAGTTCGCGCCGGACGCAAAGAAGGGAGTGTTCGGCTATTACAAGGAGTTCGAGCTCAAATGCAAGGGACACCCGCTGGCAGAGCTGAGCAAGACCATACGCTCAGGGGACGAGAAGGACATCTCCAAAGTAATCAACTTGACCACTGCAAAGAAAATCGACGGGCATTCTGGTGCCAAGGCGGTTGCCGGGCCGGAAATCTTGCAGTTCGTTTCAGATGACGCAAGGCACAAAGCCAATGAAAAGGACGCCAAGGCGCTTGCGAAAAACACCGGGCAGTTCATACTCGCAGCAGCGTTGTGCAAAATGTTCCCCAAGGCCAAGGTCGCGGACTCCTCAGTTGGCGAGAACTTCTTTGTCGACATCGAGTCGGACAGGACGCTCTCCGACTCGGATGTCTGCGCAATAGAGCAGGAGATGGAAAAAATCGTCAAGTCGAAGGCGAAAATAACAACGCAAGTCCTTTCGGTTGATGATGCGCAAAAGAAATTCGGCTACAACCCATATAGGAAATACTTGCTTGAGCAAGTCCAAAAAGACGCAAAAATCCACGTTGCCGAAATGGACGGGTTTGCGGATTTGGTGAACGGCCCGCTTTTTGCAAACGCAGGCGAGCTTGCCGCGTTCAAGCTTTCAAAAATCGGCGGCGCCTACTGGCTCAACAGCAGCGCAAACAGGCAGCTCCAGCGGGCGACCGGAGTCGCGTTTTCAAGCCAAAAAGAGCGCGACGAGTATTGCGCACGCATGCTTGAAGCTGAGCGCCGAGACCACCGCAAGATTGGCAAGGACCTCAAGATATTCATGTTCTCCGAGGAAGTCGGCATGGGCCTTCCCCTCTGGATGCCCAACGGCGAGATTTTGCGCCACACGCTGATGGAGTACATGCGCGAGGTTGAGGAGCGCGACGGCTACAAGTACGTCCAGACGCCATCAATCACTAAGAGCCAGATATTCTACACGTCAGGTCACCTGCCGCACTACAAGGACTCGATGTACGCGCCAATCGAAATCGAGGGCGCGGAGTACTACCTCAAGCCCATGAACTGCCCATTCCACCACATGATCTGCAAGGACCTGGTGACAAGCTACCGGGACCTGCCCCTGCGCATGGCCGAGCCGGGCTCGTGCTACAGGTACGAGCTTTCGGGGACGATGCACGGAATCATACGCACGCGCAACTTCACCCAGAACGACTCACACATCTACTGCACGCCTGCGCAGGCCGCAGAGGAGTTCCGCAACGTGCTCCGGCTGTTCAAGGAAGTCTACAAGACCATGGGCATCTCTGACTACTGGTACAGGCTGTCGCTTCCTGACTTTGAGAACAACCCCGACAAGTACGCAGGCGGGGAGGACCGCAAGAAATGGGTGTGGGCCGCGCAGCTAATCCGCGACGTGATGAAGGCCGAGGGCGAGAAGTTCGAGGAAGCAGTCGGAGAAGCCGCGTTCTACGGCCCGAAGATTGACGTGCAGATACGCAACGTCTTCGGAAAGGACGACTCCATTGCCACCATCCAGGTGGACGTGCTGATGGCAAAGAGGTTCAACCTCAACTTCGTCAAGGAAGACGGGACCAAGGAGAACATGGTAATCATACACCGCGCAATCCTGGGCTCATTTGAGCGATTCATCGCGTTCCTGTTGGAGCACTCCGCAGGAAACCTGCCCACCTGGCTGTCGCCGGTGCAGGTGTGCGTGATGCCGATTACCGACGGCCAGAAGGCATACGCCAAGAAAGTGCACGCAACGCTCCTTGCATCCGGCGTGCGCGCTGAGCTAGACGAGTCGGAAGGCAAAATCGAGCAGAAGATACGCAACGCGCAGCTGCAGAAGATCCCCTACATGCTCATACTGGGCAAGAGGGAAGAGGACGAGGCGGCTGTGTCGGTGCGAAAGCGCGACGGCTCGGTGCAGAACGGAGTACCCCTACAAAAGTTCGAGAAAACAATCCTTGAGGAAATCAAGGAAAGGAAAAAAGGATAAAGGGAAAGGCAAAAGGGAAAAACAAACCCCTTGGCCCGCGCCCTTACAATAATCAAATCAGTGCGCCTTGAGCACTACCAGGCTCTCGGTCTCGGTCACGCCTTTCTTTGTGCGCACTGCCTCGATAAGGTCGTTGAACACCTCGGCGTCCTTGCAGTAGGCTATGAGGACGGCGTCCCACTTGCCGCTGACTTCGTACACCGTGCGCACGCCCTCCATCGCAACAAGGGTGCGCAGCACGTCCTCGGTGTGCTTGGACGGGTCGGTCTTTACAAGGATTACCGCGCGAAAGCCGTAGGTGCCTGTCTCGATGGTGAACCTGCGGATTTTCTTCTCCTCGACAAGGCCGCGTATGCGCGACCTTATGGTGCCTTCGGACACGCCGAGCGCGACTGCTATTGCGCTGTTGGGCTGCCTTGCGTTCTTTGAAAGCAGCGCAAGAATCCTCGAATCAAGCTCGTCCATTTCCCCACGCACCCCCGTTGCAATTCCTAAAGAAGCCCTTTCTTCTTCATGCATTCCGCAAGAAGGACCGCGCCCTTTGCAGCCCCAATCTTTGTATTGTGCGACACAACTGTCCACTGGTAGAACTTGCCCGGCTTGCGAAGGCGTCCCACTGAAGTGGAGAGGCCGTTGCAGTTGTCGCGGTCAAGCCGCGGCTGCGGCCGGTACGGGTCGCGGTGGTAGGTGATGAACGGCTTGGGCTCGCTTGGAACCCCTAGCTTGGGGTCGAAAGATTCCCACGCTTTTGCAACTTCGTCCAGCTCCGGCTGGTCTTTGAGAACGGCGAATACCGATTCGGTGTGGCCCTCGCGAACAGCAACGCGGTTGCATGACGCGGACACGTCGATTTTTGCGTCCGTGATTGTACCGGACTTTGCATTTACCGTGCCGAGAATCTTCTTTGTCTCTGCAATCACCTTGTCCTCCTCGCCGTCGATGAAGGGGATGACGTTGTCGGTGATGTCCAAAGCAAGGACTCCCGGGCTGCGGCCGGCCCCGCTCACTGCCTGCATTGAAACAAGCACCACCGATTCTATTCCGAACTTTGCAAGCGGGGCCAGGCTCACAGCCATACCGGTAGTGGTACAATTGGGAATCGGGAGAACGAAACCTTCCCAGCCGCGGTTCTTGCGCTGGGCCTCGATGAGAGAGGCGTGGTCAAGGTTGACTCCTGAAATCATGAGCGGGACGTCCTGTTCGTAGCGGAAAGCCGATGCGGTGCTGAATACGGGCGTGGTCTTTGCATAGAGCGGCTCGATGCGCTTTGCAACATCGGACTCGACTGCGGTGAATATTACGTCGAACTTGGAGGCGTCAAGCTTGGACGAGTCGGTGACCACCATCTTTTGCACCTGCTGTGGCACCGGGCCGTCGGCAAACCACTGCAGGGAGCTTCCCTTGGAGAGCGCGTCGATGTAGGCCTTTCCCGCAGAGCGCTCCGAGCCCGCAAGCGCGGTGACTTCAAACCACGGGTGGTTTGCAAGCGCGGCCACGTACTGCTGGCCCGCGATGCCCGTTGCGCCTACGATTGCTGCGTTCAACTTGTCCATATGAGAATTTCACCTGCTTTGAAGAATCACTTTGATTTTGATTTGGTTTTTTTGGCGGCTACTGCTTTTGCAACCGAAGCAACCGCCGTCTTGGGTGCCTTGCCGTTGCCGAAGAACTCCGAATACAACGCGGCAACCGCCTTCTGCTCGTCCTCAAGGCCGATTATTGCGGAGAAGCTGATTTTTGACGCGCCGTACGAGGTCATCTTGATTGGCACGCTTGCATTGTAAAGGCAAAGCATCGCGCGCGAAATCGCCTGTGCGGAAAGCGCGCCTCCAACCACCGAGACCATCGCCTGGTGGTCTGAGACCTTGAACACCCAAACAACGTCCGGACGCTCAAGGGAGAGCGCCTCCAAAGCCTGCGAAGCCCTGAGGCTGGAAGCCTGGTCTATTGTGAACGAGATGTTGGTCTGCGAGGTGGCGATTGCATCCACGCTTATGTGGTTGCGAGCCATGCGCGTGAAAACCTCGGCCGCGACCCCGAACGAGTTCACCATCCCGCCGCCGTAAATCTCGACAAGGGACACGCCTTTGCGCGATGCGATGGCCGCGACGTGCATCTCCTCGCCGGACTCGGAAATCACCGTCCCCACCTGCGAGGGCTTTCCAACCGGCCGGATCTCCACGTGCGTCTGGGTGCCTGAAAGCGGGTCGAAAGTGCGCGGGTGGATTATCTTGGCGCCGAAATAGCCAAGCTCTGAAGCCTCGGAAAACGAGAGGCGCCCCAGAAGCTGCGGGCTCTTGACCATGCGCGGGTCTGCTGCGAGGAAGCCATCAACATCCTTGTAAAGCTCAAGCCTGCATGCGCCTGAAACGGCAGTAATCACGCCTGCGGAGTAGTCGCTCCCGCCGCGTCCGAAGACGTTGACGTTGCCGTTCTGGTCAACCCCGTAAAAGCCGGTGACCACTACGCTTTTTGCATCCTTTGCGGAGGAAAGCGCAGCGCAGAAGCTCTCACGCGTCTTTTCCACGTCGCAGGACGCGTTGCCGTAGATGCCGTTCGACGCAATCCCTGCGGATTCCGCATCAAGGACAATGCTGCCCTTGCCAAGGAAGTGCCCAAGAAGCGCGGCTGACGCGCGCTCGCCGAATGAAAGAACGTAATCGGAAAGCCGCGGGTTGTGGCTTGCGTACGCGTTGAACAATGCGGACTCGAGCTTCTGCGAAAGCATGTCAAACTCGGGGATGTCGGCAATCCTTTTGTGGAACGCGCAGAACTCCTCCGCAAAAACCTTCGCGTGGCCCTCGCTTTTCCTGCTCTCCTCGATTGCCCGGACAAGCTTGTCGGTGACGCCTTGCACTGCGGACACCACGGCGATGACGCGCTCGGGCTTTGCGTTTATGATGCGCGCTGCGCGGGCGAAATCCTCGCGCGTTGCGAGTGTTCCTCCGCCGAACTTGCAGACTACGGTCTTCCTATTCAATTCCGAGGACCTCCGAAAAAGCGTGCATCTTGCCATCTGACTTGCCTGCAAGCCACGCTGCGGCGCGAACTGCGCCGTTTGCGAAGCACTTGCGCGAGAGCGCCGAGTGCGAAAGCCTCACGACCTCGCCGTTTGCCGCAAAGATTATCTCGTGGTTGCCAAAGATTTGGCCTACGCGCACCGCGTGCACCTTGGACTGGTCGAGGTTGATTATGGACGCAAGCGTCTTTGCAGTGCCTGAAGGCGCGTCCTTTTTCTGGTTGTGGTGCTCCTCCACAATCTCGCGGTCGTACCCGGGAAGCAGGCCGTCGGCCTTCTTGAGGAGACTGAACAGCGCGTTCATCCCGATTGAGAAGTTGGATGCCACGATTGCGCTTGAGTTTCCCGCCTTGACTGCGGATGCAAGCTCGGCGTCCTGCGCAGGCGTGCGCGCGGTTGTGCCGACGACGACTTTCTTTCCCGCCTTTGCACATTCCACAAGGATGGGGTTGGATGCGGCTGAGCTGAAGTCGATGAGCACGTCGAAGTCCGAAAGCCTAGACAGCAAAGCCTCCGGCACTATCACGCCGGGAGAAGTGTCCGAACGGTCCACCACCAGGGTGATTTGGACGTCCTTGTTCTGCGCCACGTCCTCGCGGATTGCACATCCCATCTTACCATAGCCCAGAAGGCAAATCCTAACCATAATACATTCCCCAGTTTGCGTCATCCTCAATCCTTGCCGACAGGTCCACGTCGAAGGCGCCTTCCAGTGGCTGCAGGATTTCGGGGTTGTTCTGCCACGCGCGCCTTGCTGCTGCGCGAACGAACTCCACACCCGCCTTGTCCATCTTGCCAAGCGGCCTGCGGCACCCGAACTCCATCATCCCAAGCCCCGCCATGAGCGTCTTGTATCCAAGCGGGTTGCGGAACTTCTGCACCACCTCGCCGGGGAAGCCGTACGGGTTCTTCACGGTGGATTTCACCGTGATTGCCGAAAACAGCGGGCTCATCGCCGCGTTGAGCGCGCTTGCCTCCTCGGTCTTTCCTGCAAGTGCCAAGTCCACCATCTTGCGCACCGATGCGGGAAACACGTTAGCCGCAACCGAAATCACACCGCAGGAGCGTATGGCCTGGTCGGAAATCATCCGGAAGGTGATGTCGTCGTCCCCGGAGTAAATCATTATGTCGGGGCACAGGGTGCGCGTGAGCTTCATGCGCTCAAGGTTGCCTGTCGCTTCCTTGACAGAGAAGATGTTGCTGTGGTCCTTTGCAAGCTGCGCCAAGTCGTAGGCCGAAAGCTCGCAGCCGCACCGTCCCGGAATCACATAGGGGATTATCGGGCAGGAGTATTTCTCCGCAACGGGCTCGTAGTATTCCTTGCGAATCTCAAGCGAGGATGGGCCGTTGTAGTACGGGTCCATCAAAAGAAGCGCGGATGCGCCAAGCGCGATGGCCTCGCCGCTTCTCTTGAGCGCCTTTTCGGTGCTGTTGCTCCCGCTCCCGGCAACCACCGAAAGCTGCGTTGCCGCAAGGCCGACGAGCTTGTCCTGCTCGGCATCGGTAAGCGCGGGGCTCTCGCCAGTTGTGCCGTTGACTATGGCGTGCGTGGTGCCCTGCGACTTCTGGTACTCAAGCAAGCCGCGGTAGCACTCGTAGTCGACTTCGCCGTTTGCAAACGGCACTACAAGCGCAGGCATACAACTGGATAAACCTTTCATATCAAAGACCCCCTAAAATGGAAAGCCGGAAACTATCGCTTCTTGCAAGTAAGCAGTATGGGCAAGGATGCCAAAACAAACTTCGCTAGACTTTCCACGAAAACCTAGGAAAAATGGCCATAAAAATATATAAATCAGACAGATTGCTACGAATTTCGTAGCGTCGGGCATTTATGCTTTTTCCTTCATAATAGCTAGATTACTTATGGCCACTACCAACGACAACTATGACAAGCTCGCCGCAGGATACCTCTTCCCCGAAATCGCAAAGAGGGCCAGGGCGTTTTCCCAGAACAACCCCGGCGTGAAGCTCCTCAAGCTGGGCATAGGCAATTCCACCGAGCCCCTGGCACCGACGGTTGTTGCGGGGCTGAAGCTTGGTGCAGACAAGCTTGCAAAGGTCGAGACGTACACGGGGTACGGCGACGAGCAGGGCGACACGAGGCTGCGCAAGGCCATTGCAGCGGATTACGCAAGGCTCGGAGCAAACGTTGCGGACAACGAGGTCTTCGTAAGCGACGGCGCAAAGCCGGACGTGGGCAACATCCAGTCAATATTTTCCTCCGACGGCATAGTTGCGGTGCAGGACCCGGCATACCCGGTTTACGTGGACACCAACGTGATTGCGGGCCGCGGCGGAAAGTACGATGCGAGCCGCGGGTGCTACGACAGGATGGTCTACATGCCGTGCACAGAGGAAAACGGGTTCTTCCCGGAAGTGCCCAAGCAGAAGGTTGACCTGGTTTACATCTGCTCGCCAAACAACCCCACTGGCGCGGTTGCCACCAAGGAGCAGCTTGCAAAGTTTGTTGAATATGCAAGAAAGAACAAGGCAGTAATCATCTTTGACTCCGCATACTCGCAGTTCATCAAGGACCCAGCGCTTCCGCGGAGCATCTACGAAATCCCCGGCGCAAGGGAGTGCGCAATAGAAATCAGCAGCTTCTCCAAGTCCGCAGGCTTTACCGGAGTGCGTTTGGGCTGGACCATCGTGCCTATGGAATGCACGTGCGAAAACGCAGCAGCCGGAAAGCTCAACTTCATGTGGAACCGCAGGCAGTGCACGTTCTTCAACGGCGCTTCCAACGTCGTACAGGAAGGCGGGCTTGCCGCGCTTTCTTCGCAGGGCCAAAAGGAATGCAAGGAGACAATAGACTACTACATGGAAAACGCGCGCGTAATCCGCGAGGGACTCTCTGCAATCGGGCTGAAGGTTTACGGCGGGGTGAACGCGCCATACCTGTGGGTCAAGACGCCTGCGGGAACCAAGTCGTGGGAGTTCTTCGACATACTCCTTACACAGGCGCACGTAGTCACCACTCCCGGAGCCGGGTTCGGGCCGCACGGCGAAGGGTACATTCGCGTCAGCGCGTTCGGACACCGCTTGGACATAATCGAGGCTGTTGAAAGCGTCAAGAATAACCTGAAAATATAAAAAGGATGGACGAACAAGTCCGAAGATGACTGTTGAAATGACTGACACCGTAAAATACACCGTCCCGTTCACTAACGCTCAAGTTGAGGCGCTTGGGAAAAAGCACCCCACGCCGTTCCACGTCTACGACGAGGAGGCCATCCGCGCAACCGCAAGGAGGCTCTACAAGGCGTTCTCGTGGGTTGGTGGAAAAGGGTTCAAGAACTTTTTTGCGGTAAAGGCTCTCCCAAACCCATACATAATGCAAGTCCTCAAGGAGGAAGGGATGGGCGCGGACTGCAGCTCGCTGCCTGAGCTGATGCTTGCGGATGCAGTCGGGCTTTCCGGCGAGGAAATCATGTTCACATCAAATGACACCCCTGCAGAGGAATTCGTGAAGGCAAAGGAGCTTGGCGCGATAATCAACTTGGATGACATCACCCACATCGACGCGCTGGAAAAATCAGCTGGAATCCCGGAGCTGGTGTGCTTCCGCTACAACCCCGGCGCTTTGCGTCAGGGAAACGAAATCATAGGAAACCCAGTAGAGGCAAAGTACGGGCTTACGCACGAGCAGGTTTTCAAGGCTTACGAGATTGCAAGGAAAAAAGGCGCGAGGCGCTTCGGGTTGCACACGATGATAGTGTCCAACATGCGCGACGAGAAATACCTCATCGAGACCGCGAGGATGCTTTTCGAATTGGCAGTAGAGATTCACAAAAAGACCGGCATCAAAGTCGAGTTCGTGAACCTGGGCGGGGGCATCGGCATCCCCTACAAGCCTGACGACCACACAGTTGACGTCGAGCTTTACGCGCAGGGCGTGCGTAAGGCCTACGATGAAATCATCGCCGCCAACGGGCTTGCTCCGATGCGCATAGTTATAGAGAGCGGCAGGGCAATCACCGGGCCGCACGGGTACCTGGTAAGCCGCGTGCGGCACGTCACTTCCAAGTACCGCGACTACGTGGGACTGGACGCGTGCATGGCTGACCTGATGAGGCCCGCGCTTTACGACGCGTACCACCACATCACAGTGCTTGGGAAGGAGAAGCTTCCAAAAGACCACACCTATGACGTGACTGGAAGCCTCTGCGAGAACAACGACAAGTTCGCAGTCCAGCGGCCACTCCAAAAAATCGAGCCCGGAGACATCCTCGTGCTGCACAACGACGGAGCGCACGCCTACGCGATGGGGTTCAACTACAACGGAAAGCTCCGGCACGCCGAGTTTTTGCTGCAAAAGGCCGGCAAGTTCAAAATGATTAGGCGGGCCGAGACAGGGCAGGACTACTTTGCAACGCTCGACTTCAAGGGCTCGGACTATGCAAAGCTTGCCAAGGCATAGAAAAAATAAAGGACTGCAAACTAGTAGCAGCCAATCCTAGTTATAGACGCGGCTCCGGTGGCCATGGGGGAACAACATTGCAGCCCGGTGTTGATATTGCAAGTATACGTTGTTTGATACTGGCAAGTCTCGGGGGCGGCGTTCGACCAAGCGTGGCTGCCCGTAGTACAGCTTGGGCTGCAGGTGACCGTACTCTCACAAAGCTGCCTGACTGAACTCCAATAATAACAAAAACTCACCTGATAAAACGCGGGCGAC
>Ga0074195_1001529_pt1 | contig 31845 bp, 26 predicted proteins | sample EPASupsiteHSE623_FD_64525 | JGI IMG/M metagenome (GOLD analysis project Ga0074195, IMG submission 64525) | Bioremediated contaminated groundwater from EPA Superfund site, New Mexico - Sample HSE6-23 | ecosystem: Environmental > Aquatic > Deep subsurface > Groundwater > Contaminated ... | reverse complement strand
CGTCTTTAATTTTAAAAGAACTATCATTTTTATAGACCCTTTTTAATGTAGTTATATTGTCTATAATACAGAGCATCAGGTCTCCACTACGTTTTAAAAAGTCTTGTTTAGTTATAACTACAAAGTCTCCATTAAAAATATCTTCTTCTAAAAAATCTTCAGATGAAACATTGACAATGAAGTCTCCTTCTTCAAGCAATTCAGATGGAAAAACCAATTGGCTTTCAAGATTATTAAAAGATTCAAGTTTGTTTTTGGTGGGAATATCTCCCAAATAAGCAATATGAAAGGTTTTTAATTCTTCGGAATCAACAAGTAGTTCTTTATTAGGGTTACTGGCAAGTTTGTAAATAATTTCTGCCGGAACCATAAGACCGTCAGCTATCTTTTTAAGGGTTACGGGTCTAGGAGATTTAGCATAACCTGATTCAATGGAAGCAATCGTACCTGCGGGCACGCCACATTTTTTGGCTAATTCAACTTGTGAAATGTTGCCAAGTTTTTCTCTTTGGTTAGCGATAAAGCTTGACAAAGTCATTCTTTGTTTAACCATATTAGTCCTCTTTACTCTTATTATCTTGGTAACGTTAAGCTATAAATCTACATTTCTCATCAGATAAAAAAACTTTAAGTTTTTTAATAATTGTTTTGCACACGAGGGAATAGCAAGTTTGTTTAGTTCAATACACATATAGTAGTTATGATATTTAAAGTTACAGTTTGGATAGTTTAGAATTGTTAGCGTCTAATGCTTTCTTTCCATAGTCTTCAAACACTACACTATAAATAATATTTTCGCTTACTTTTATAATAGTTTCAATATGTCCTATACCAAATTTTTGATGGTACACTCTATCGCCTTCCTGAAAAAACCTGTTTTTATTGGGTTTTTGCGTAGAAAATTTTTCTGGTAAAGCATCTTTACAACTTATATTAATACCTTCTAATGGTTTAGTTGTGGCGTTGGTATCTGTTTTTTTAGGCTTTATTACAGGAGCTTTAAAATCTTTACCGAAGCTTACATTAAAATTTTCTTCTCTTCTCGCTGAATGTGAGTTTTGCGTATTAGCGTATCTTCTATTTTGTTGATTAGTACTGTTTAGGGTTTTATAATTATTAGTATTGTCAATATTTTTGGCAGTTGAGTACCAGGTTATATACTCTTTAGATATTTCTTTTAAAAACCTACTAGCTGTTTGATATCTATAATCACCGTGTAAGCGACGTTTTTTTGCATAGGATAAATATAATAATTCCTGAGCTCTTGTAACGCCAACATACATAAGGCGACGTTCTTCTTCTATCTCATTATCATTTTCTAGTGTTTTAAAATGCGGGAATATACCTTCTTCTAAGCCTACAAGAAAGACTACAGGAAATTCAAGACCCTTGGCTGAATGCAAAGTCATTAATGTTAAATGAGAAGTGCTATCAGATAATGAATCTAAATCGCTTACCAGAGATATTCGAGTAAGGAAATCACCTAATGTGGGTTCCAAGTCACTAAGTTGATATTCCATGGCAACGTTTAATAGTTCAGAAATATTTTCCAATCTACTTTCTGCTTCTATAGATTCTTCATCTTTAAGCATTTTTATGTAGCCTGTATCTATTGCCACCTTTTCTATCAAATCAGATATTGACATTATACCTACAAGAGAGGCAAAGTATTCTATAAGTTTAACAAAATCTTTAATAACCTTAGCTGTTTTAGGGCTAAATTTTTCAAATTTATCAATATTTTTTAATATTTCAAAATAACTATATCCTGGATGTTCAGCTAAGATAGCATCAATTTTATCCAGGGTGGTTTTACCTATAGATCTTTTAGGCTCATTTATAACTCTTTTAATACTTTGAGAATCACGGGGATTAAAGATTATTTTTAGATAAGCAAGTATATCTTTAATTTCTTTACGATCATAGAACTTTGTACCACCGACTATAATATAAGGAATGTTTTGAGATATTAAACATTCTTCCACTATACGGCTTTGAGCGTTAGTTCTGTATAATACAGCCATATTATTTAAATTAAAGCCTTTATTTAATTGGTTTTTAACTTCTTTAGTTATAAAAAGGGCTTCTTCAGAGTCTTCAAATGCTTCATATATAGCTGGTTTTATCCCTGCCCCTTTTGTACAGAACAGGTTTTTCTCTAATCTATCTATATTATTAGATATAATGCAGTTTGCCACATCGAGTATGCTTTGTACAGAGCGGTAATTTTGCTCTAATTTATAAAGTTTGGCTTCTTTAAAGTCATTTTGAAAGCCCAATATTATTTTATAATCTGCACCACGCCAGCTATATATTGATTGGTCAACATCTCCAACGACGCATAAACTCCTATCAGACCAATTGATTTCTTTATAATTAATTAAAAGTTTTATAAGTTCATACTGTGCCATGTTTGTATCTTGAAATTCATCTACAAGTACATGTTTAAAGCGATTTTGATAATAGCTTGCTACATCAGGACAAGTATTCAATAGCTGAACAGTTAAAAGTAACATATCATCAAAATCTAAAGCATTATTTTCTTTTAAAACTTCTTCATATTTGTGATATATCCTGCCAACTTTGTCTGTGAAATAATCTTCAGCATTAGAAGTAAACTCATAAGCAGATATCATATTATTTTTCGCACTGCTTATTTTTGCTAAAACTGCTTTAGGCTTATATCTTTTATCATCAAGATTCAACTCTTTTAAAGCTTGTTTTATTATTGAAGTTGAATCACTTTCATCAAATATAACGAAGTTTGAAGTTCTTTTATCATCTAATTTTTCAATATCTTTTCTTAAAATTCTTCCGCAAATATTGTGAAAAGTACCAATCCAGAGGTTTTTAACGGAATCTTCAGCGAGATATGTTTTTAAACGATTATTCATTTCGTTAGCTGCTTTATTGGTGAAAGTTACGGCAGCAATGTTATAAGAAGAAATATTCTGATTGATTAAATAAGCGATACGGTTTGTTAAAACACGAGTTTTACCACTACCTGCGCCAGCAATAACCAATATAGGCCCAAGCGTATCTGTAACCACTTGTTGCTGTATGCTATTAAGTGCTTCTAGTAATTCATTGTCTTGTTTGATAGGTATTTTCATATTCATATTAAAAAAAGATAAATTAATGGTATTATTTAAGTATTAATAATCCAACGTTAAATGTCTAGTTAATATTTTTTAGGATTAATAAAAAAATTGTTAGGTCATAATAAATAAATAGGAATCTAGTAAATGGCTGAAGAACAAAAGAATACTATTATGGTGCCAACTGGCGATCTTACTGATGATGATGCCCCTGAAACTACAGATCAGTTAGCGCATGAGTTGGCTACAATTCAGCAAAGTTCAAAAAAAGTGGCAATTATTGGTAGTAGAAACCTTCCTATAACTCATCAGCAAATTATTGAAACATTAACTTATGCCCTTGTTATGAATGGGAACTGGATTATAACTAGTGGAGGTTCAAGTGGTACCAACGCAGCAGCAATCAGGGGAGCAATGAAAACCGATCCGCACAAGTTAAAGGTTATTTTGCCTCAAACTATAGGGCAGCAACCTTCTGATGTTCAAGATCAATTAATCGGGTTACCAAATATAATAGAACATCCAGATAGAGCTATGATGACCCTTGCTGATGCGAGTAGGATATGTAACAGAGAAATTATAGATGAGTGTCAGCAGCTGGTGTGTTTCTTATCCCATACTAGTGGTACACTACATAAAGCTGTGGCTTACGCAGAGGAATGTCACAAAGTTGTGACTGTATTCTATTTGGATTAACAAATAAAATTGCTTGAATAAAAAACCTTATGAGATTGTTAATTCAATCTCATAAATTAGTTTTATTAATAAAATTATAAACTTATAAAAAATTTTTCAATCAGCCTTTAAATACTGTTGTTTTGGTATTAGCTTCTTTTTCATAATAATCTATTATTTTTTTCAGTACTCTTTTTACAAAATGGCTTCTTGTTTCCAAAGGAGATCTAAATTCACCGTTAATTGGAAATGGGCCATCTGCTCTAGATCTTTCTAATATACCTTTTGGATAAGGAGTAAAGACTACATCTGTATCAAGTACGTGTTCTGGAAACTTAAGATTTTTATATTTGTCAACAAGGCCTGGGACTTCTCTTAAAGCTTTTTCAAAGCAAGCTCTTTCTTTTGGGCTATAAGTAGATATTTTAATTTCTCCTAAAAAACTTACCATAATTTATTTCTCCTTAATATTTTATTTCTTAAATTAATAAATTCCCTGAAGATATAAAATTGCTAATATTTTATAAGGAATTTTATAAAATTTTCCAGTAGTCTATAAAATAGTTATTTTAAATGGCAAATGACATAAAAATAAAACGTTACAATTTTATTTGGAGGAATTGCTCAGGTCTTTGCGAGCGACCAACGGGAGCGTGGCAATCGCAACCAACTTATTTGTTTCAATGATTGATCTTGCGATCACCACGTCGGACTTTCAGTCCTCCTCGTGATGACAGGGTACTGAGTAATTACATTTGGAGGTCAATTACAAGTAATATTTACTAACTAATTATAATATTTCTCAAAACTTCATATTATTTGCTTAATTACTAAAATTAATATCTGCTCAATCATGATTTAATGACTTTATTAAAATTTTTAAGCTGTATTTTATACTAATATCTTGACAAAATATTTGTTTGATTTATCCTAAATAAACTAGGATGCATATTAATAGATATTAGGTTCAAATAAGTTAAAAAATGAATTTGTTTTTATTGCAAAATATGATTATTATAGTCTTGTTATCAGTGATTATTATTTTAAGAAATTACTCACTGCCGAACGGGCTTTGTAAATAATAGATAGAAGAAGGAAAGACGTTTTAAAGCTGTGAGATCAATAAAAAAACTCACAGCTTTTTTTATAGAAAAATAGTTAATGGTAGTTATAAATATATGGAGAAACAAATGACTACAATAAAATCTCAAACTAAACAGGAAACAAAAAAATTATCCGGTGCAAGAATATTTATTGAAGCCTTAAAAAAAGAAGGGGTAACCCAAATATTTGGTTATCCGGGTGGAGTTATACTTCCAATTTATGAAGAGATTTATCACTGTGAGGAAATAAAACACTATTTAGTAAGACATGAACAGGGTGCAATTCATGCGGCTGAGGGTTATTCTAGAGCTACCGGTAAGGCAGGTGTTGCTCTTGTAACATCGGGGCCGGGTGCTTGTAATGCAGTTACTGGTATTGCTAATGCTTATTATGATGCTTACCCGTTAGTTGTTTTTACGGGTCAGGTTACTTCTACTTTGATTGGTAATGATGCTTTTCAGGAAGCAGATATTGTGGGAATTACAAGACCATGTTGTAAACACAATTATTTAGTTAAAGATGTTAAGGATTTAGCCCGAATAATCAAGGAAGCTTTTCATATAGCTACTACAGGTAAACCAGGACCCGTTGTAGTAGATATACCTAAAGATGTTTTAATGAGTAAAACTGAATTTCATTATCCGGAAACAGTTAAGTTACCGGGCTATAACCCAACTTATGTTGGTCATCCAATACAAATTTCACGTGCCCTTCAATTAATTTATCAGGCTGAAAAACCTGTGATAATAACTGGAGGGGGTGTTGTTACCTCTGGTGCTTCTGAGCAACTAACTAAATTTGCTAATATACTTGGTGTGCCTGTTGCAAATACACTTATGGGTACAGGTTCTTTCCCTGGAGACAGTGAGCTTTTTCTTGGATTAGTTGGTATGCATGGCAATTATGATGCTAATATGGCTGTTAGTAAATGTGATGTATTATTTGCTATCGGTACAAGATTCAGCGATAGGGTTACAGGTAACTTAAACAAGTTTTGCTGTGATGCAAAAATCATTCATGTTGATATAGACCCATGTTCTATAAGTAAAAATGTACCTGTAGATATACCAATTGTAGGTCATGCAAAGAACGTACTAAATGATATGCTTGATATAATAGACAATAAAGAAGTAAACAAAACAAAAGAAAAATTTGGTAAGTGGCTGGCACAAATTAATGAATGGAAAAAGAAAGAAGTAGGCTCTTTCCGTAAAACAGAAAAATTAAATCCTATAAAAGTTATAGATACCATATGCAAATTAGCCAGAGATCGTGATGCAATTGTTGCAACAGAAGTTGGGCAGCATCAAATGTGGACAGCTCAGTTATACAAGGTTAACAAACCTAATAGATTTCTAAGCTCTGGTGGTCTGGGTACTATGGGCTTTGGGTTTCCGGCTGCTGTCGGTGCACAAGTTGCCTTCCCTGATAAATTAGTTATAGATATAGCTGGAGATGGTAGTATTCAAATGAATATACAAGAACTTGCCACTTGCGTAGAATATAATCTGCCTGTAAAAGTCTGCATAATTAATAACGGTTTTCTTGGAATGGTAAGACAATGGCAGGGACACATTTATAATCATAATTACTCTGAAACAACAATAAGTGCTCCGGATTTTGTAAAACTAGCAGAAGCTTACGGGGCAAGCGGTTATAGGGTAGAAAAAGAAGAAGATATATTGCCTATACTTAAAGAAGCATTTGAAAAAGAAGGTCCAGTGTTTGTAGAATTCGTAGTTGATCCCTTGGAAAATGTATATCCCTGGGTGTTAGCTGGCGATCCGTTGGATAAAATACTTTTAGGCAAAGATAATGAACAATAAAACTGGAGGAAATATATAATGAGGCATACCCTTTCTGTATTAGTTGAGAATGAATTTGGTGTTTTGTCAAGAATATCAGGTTTGTTTAGTGGTAGAGGATTCAATATAGAGAGTCTTACAGTTGCGCCTACTCATGATACTGCTTATTCAAGAGTAACCATCGTTACAACAGGCGATGATAAAATAATTGAACAGATATGTAAACAGCTTAATAAGTTAATTAACATTATAAAAGTTACTGATATCACCGGAGAAAATATTATTGATAGAGAACTTATGCTGATAAAAGTAGCTGCAAAAGAAGAAAATAGGTCTGAAATAGTTCGTATTGCTGAAATTTTTGGTGCTAAAATCGTTGATGCTTCACCTAAATATTATACAGTCGAAGCAAGCGGCGACGAAATGCAAATTAGATCAATAATTGAATTATTAAAACCTCTGGGCATTAAAGAAATAGCTCGATCTGGGCGTGTTGCCATGATAAGAGAGATGCAATTTAGTGATGTTTAATATAAAATAAAATGTATTTTACAATTTTTAAGGAGAATTTTTATGTCTACAAAATCTGCTTTAAAAGTTTATTATGATAAGGATGTTGATACAAAAAAACTTTTAAATAAAAAGGTTGCAGTTATTGGTTATGGCAGTCAAGGCCATGCTCAACTACTTAATTTAAAAGATAGCGGTGTAAAAGTAGCATGCGGACTTAAATTAGGTTTAGACAACTCTCAGGAAAAAGCTGAAAAAGCTGGTATAAAGGTTATGAGCGTAGAAGAAGCTGTTAAATGGGCTGATGTTATTATGATGCTTATACCTGATGAATTTCATGCTAGCGTTTATGAAGAAAGCGTAAAACCAAATTTAACCGCAGGTAAATATTTAGGGTTTAGTCATGGTTTTAGTATTCACTTTAAACAAATAGTACCACCAACAGATATTAATATATTTATGGTTGCACCTAAAGGACCAGGACATTTAGTAAGAGATGAATATTCCAGAAAAAGAGGTGTTCCATCCTTAATAGCTGTTTATCAGGATCCAACAACTGATTCAAAAGCAGTAGCTCTTGCATACGCTGGTTTGATTGGCGCAGGGCGTGCAGGTATTATTGAAACAACTTTTAAAGAAGAAACAGAAACAGATTTGTTCGGTGAACAGGCTGTATTATGTGGTGGAGTTGTCGCATTGATTAAAGCATCTTTTGATACATTGGTTGAAGCCGGATATTCTCCATATATGGCTTACTTTGAGTGTTTGCATGAACTAAAACTGATTGTTGATTTGCTACAACAAGGCGGTATTACAGATATGCGTTATTCTGTAAGCAATACAGCCCAATATGGTGATTTGACAAGAGGCCCAAGAGTAATCGGAAATTCTGTAAGAAAAGAATTAAAGCAGATTTTAAAAGAAATACAGGACGGTTCATTTGCTAAAGAATGGATTGAAGAATGTAAGAAAGGTAAACCAAACTTTAATGCCCTTACCAAAGCTGATGAAGATCATTTAATCGAAAAAGTCGGCTCAGAATTAAGGAGCATGATGGCCTGGATAAAACAAGATAAAGTAGTTGATAGAGATAAAAACTAATTTAAGTACCGTGTACGGGCACATTTAATGTGCCCGTATATGTATAATGACTAATATAACATACTAGCAGAGGAGTTTATATGGTAAATCAGAAGCTGGAAATATATGATACTACATTAAGAGATGGTAATCAGTCTGAAGGTATCTCTTTTTCTGTTACAGATAAAATCAAAGTTATTAAATTACTTGATGATCTAGGAGTTGATTATATTGAAGGCGGTTGGCCTGGAGCAAACCCAAAAGATATAGAAGTATTTAAGCAAGTCCAAAAACTAAAATTAAAAAGATCTATTGTTACAGCATTTGGTTGCACCAGAAAAGCTGGAATAATAGCAGAAGATGACGCCATTTTAAGTAAACTCCTTGAAGCTGATACATCAATAATTACAATATTTGGTAAATCATGGGATTTTCATGTTGAACACGCTTTATGTACAACAAAAGAAGAAAATTTAAACATGATTTACGAAAGCGTAGCTTACTTAAAATCAAAAGACAAAAGGGTTTTTTATGACGCAGAACACTTTTACGATGGATACAAAGATAATCCTGAGTATACGTTAAAAACCCTTGAAGCTGCTGTTAATGGTGGTGCTGAACGTATAATCCTTTGTGATACAAACGGTGGCTGTATATCTTCTGAGATTAGTTGTATTACAGAAGTTATTAGAAATAAATTTCCTAAAGTTATCCTTGGTATACATGCTCATAATGACAGTGACTTGGCTGTAGCTAACTCCATAACAGCTATTCAATCCGGTATTATACAAATACAAGGTACTTTTAACGGTTATGGCGAAAGATGCGGCAATGCAAATTTATGCTCCATAATCCCAACCCTGCAATTAAAGATGGGGTATAATGTAATTGGTGATAACTTAAGGAAATTAGTATATGTATCTAGACAAATTAGTGAGATAGCAAACCTTAAAGCTAATGAGTATTCACCATATGTTGGAGGTAGCGCATTTAGTCATAAGGGTGGTGTTCATGCAAGCGGAGTTAGAAAAGAATCACGCACATATGAACATATTGATCCTGAACTAGTCGGCAATTGTAGAAAAATACTTATTAGTGATCAATCTGGTATAGCGTCTATTAAAGAAAAAATTAATGATTTAAATATTAATTTAGATATTTCTCAGGATGATTACAAGAAAATTTTAGATCATATCAAAGAACTTGAATGGCAAGGTTATGCATTTGAAGATGCCGATGCCTCTTTTGAGTTAATGGTTAGGGATGTACTTGGTATTAAACCACAATATTTTGAGTTAAAAGGTTTTAGGGTAATATCTGATACGGCTTCAGGATTATCATTGCTAAATACAGAAGCTTCGGTTAAAGTCAAAGTTGGCGATGAATTCATACATACAGTTAGCGAAGGAGATGGGCCTGGCCATGCTTTAGATAAAGCATTGAGAAGGGCGCTAAGACCATTTTATCCAACAATTAAAGAGTTCAGGTTAACGGACTACAAGGTGCGTATTTTAGATGGTATAACTGGTGCAAATGCTAAAACACGTGTCCATATAGAAACATCAGATGGTTTTAACAACTGGGATACTGTTGCTGTAAGTAGAAACATAATTGAGGCTACTTATTTAGCTATAGTTGATAGTATTGAGTATGGTTTACTACTTAAAAACCAAGAGCCACAAAATGGTTATCATGACTCTTGTAATATTGTTCAATCTATTTGAGCTTTTAGGTAAGCTTTTTACTTATTAATAACCTTAAAAGCTACTCAATATATTCTTTTAATCTACGGCTTCTATTTGGATGACGAAGTTTACGTAAAGCTTTAGCTTCAATCTGACGTATCCGTTCTCTTGTTACACCAAACAACTGGCCAACTTCTTCGAGAGTTCTTTGTCTTCCATCATCCATGCCAAAGCGGAGCCTTAAAACATCTCTTTCTCTTGGAGATAAACTACTTAATATTTCTGTTAAGTCTTCTCTTAAAAGTTCATGCGCAACAGTTGTTGCTGGAGCTTCAGCTTCTCTGTCTTCTATAAAGTCACCAAGTCTGCTATCTTCTTCTTTACCGATTGGTGTTTCAAGAGAGAGTGGCTCTTGAGCAACTTTTATAATTTCACGTAATTTGGATACGCTTATGCCCATTGCTTCAGCAAGTTCTTCTTCTGTAGGTTTACGGCTAAGATCCTGAGCAAGTTTTCTTGTAACTTTTTTAAGTTTATTAATTGTTTCAACCATATGTACAGGTATACGTATTGTTCTTGCTTGGTCGGCTATGGCACGGGTTATAGCCTGTCTAATCCACCATGTTGCGTAAGTAGAAAACTTATAACCTCTTTCATGATCGAATTTTTCTGCTGCTCTTATAAGTCCAAGATTACCTTCCTGGATAAGGTCTAAAAATAACATCCCCCGCCCTACATATTTTTTTGCAATACTGACAACTAAACGCAAGTTTGCTTGTACTAATTTACGTTTTGCGTTAGCGCCATCCTTTCCACCTTTAATAATTTTCCTGGCAAGCTCGATTTCTTCATCAGCTGTTAATAATTGAATCCTTCCAATTTCCCTTAAATACATTCTAACCGGATCATCTACTGTTAATCCTCTAGGCGGCGTTAAATCTAAATCCAAATCTTCTTCTTTAATTATTACTTCTTCATCTGCGTCTGGATCTATTATACTAATGGCGCTACCAGCCCCAAATAAAGAACTAATTTGATCTCTGTCGTCATCATCACTAGTGGTTAAAATTTCATCTATACCGCTTCTATCTCTTCTATGATGCCCGAGACGTTCAGTTTTATCAATAATATCAATAATTGTATCTTCATTTTTGTTTAATTTGGGTCTTTTGCTCATCTTAATATCTCCAATATATTACGTAGAACGCGTACTTACTATTTGTTTAACTTCATACTGTAGCTCTAATGACTTAACCTCATCATTTTTCACTGCATAATATCTTTCCTTTAGTTCATTTTCAATATTTCTACTTTTAAAGCGCTCTATGCAGGCTAAATTCTGTTTAATAAATAAGTCAATGGAGCTTTCTTCTTTAAGACAATATTTATCTTCTAAAGAGAAAATTATATCTGACACAAATTCTATTGCTTCTGTTTGCTCTGCTAGTTTATTTAACAGGGCTTTAGTTAGTTCTTCAACATCATTATTGGTTTCAATAAGTTCTTCTATAGAAGTTTTTATTATTTGAAGGCTTTCATTTGATAAGTTTATACCATTTAATCTTTTAGAAACTGGTTTCCAACAAGTTTCATTAAGGAAATATAAACTTAATAGGTTTTTTTCAGCAAGTGTAATATAATCTTTAGGTTCTTTTCTTGTTGTTAATTGTGGAATAGTATCCAGCGCTGTTTGTTTTTTTGTATATGATTTTGGTTTTAACCTTAATAATTCCCTTTGAAAATCTTCTTCTTTTATAGATAGTCTGTCTGCGATTATTTTAATGTATTCTGACCTTACAATTGGGCTGGATATTTCTGCAAAAAGTTCTGAAAGCTGGCTTACTGCTTTTAGTTTATTATTAGTATCTGTTATATCATTAGCTTTAATAATATTTTCTATTTGAAAATCAAGTAATAACGGAGCATTTTTAACCAAGAGTTTAAATTTTTCAGCTCCTTTACTACGTATAAACTCGTCAGGGTCTTTGGCTTCAGGAATTGATATGACCCTAATTTCATAGAAACTATCTTTAAACAAGTTGTTATCAAAAATTTTAGCGCCACCCAACCCACCAAAAGTATTTTTAATTACTTCTATACCACGGTTTGTTGCGCTTCCACCTGCTAAATCTGCATCAAATGATATAAATATGCGTTTTGAATCCGTATACTTACTTAATATTCTCAACTGATCTCCAGTAAGCGCAGTACCTAATGTAGCAACTACATTGGTTATACCGTTAGAGTGAGCTGAAATGGCATCAAAATAACCTTCCATCAGTATTACATAATCCTGTGATCTAATAGATTCTTTTGCTTGATAAAGTGCATAGAGGTTTTTACCTTTATGAAATACAATAGTTTCTGGTGAATTAAGATACTTAGGCTGGTTGTCATCGCTTAATGATCTACCGCCAAAGGCTATTATTTGACCTCTTTCATTGTGAATAGGTATTATAATTCTATCTCTAAAGCGGTCATAGTAACCATCTGATTCGTTTCTTTTTATGATCAAACCTGCTTTTTCTATTAGATCGGTCGAAAAATTATTTTCTTTAGATAAAAATTTCAACAAGTTGTCCCAACCTTCTAGGGCGTAGCCAATGTTAAACTGGAATATAGTATCATCGTTTATGCCACGATTATTGAGATAATCTTTTGCTACATTTCCAGGTTTAAAAAGGTTTTCAGTAAAGAATTTTGTAGCCAACTTGTTTATTTCATAAATTTTATTTTTTAGATCTGTATTTTCGTTTGAATAGGTTATTTTAATGCCATATTTATTTGCTAAATCGTGTAAAATTTCATTAAAAGGCTGATTTGTTTTTCTTTGGAGGAAGCTGAAAGCATCGCCACCTGCACCGCAACCAAAACATTTGAAGATATTTTTCTCAGGATTAACCATAAATGATGGAGTTTTTTCAGGATGAAATGGGCATAACCCCAGCCAATTTTTACCGGATCTTTTAAGGGTCACGTGTTCAGATATAATTTCTACTATATCCATGCGTGATCTTACTTCTTCAATTGTATTGGTGTAGTTATTCATCATCTTTAAATTTCTAAAACTCAAGATTTGTGATATATGATTTAGGTAAGAAAGTTGCTTTAAAAGTTTGTATAGCAAATCTGTCAGTCATGCCGGCTATATAGTCAGTTGCTGCTCTTTCCGGAGAAATATTTTTAGTTGTATAGTATTCAGTTAAGGTGTCAGGATTAGTTATGTAGTAGTTATAAAGTTCTTTTATAACCATTTCAGCTTTTTGTTTATCGTTATTTTGTTTTTCAGGCAATAAATATACATTGTCAAACATCCATTGTCTAAGCTTATTGGTTGCTTCTAGGATATCATTTTCCATTTGTATTGTATCTTGGTCATAGCTTGCTTGTACCATACTGCAAACCATTACTGCTATGCGCTCGCTACAGGTTTTGCCCAATGTGTAAATGCAATCTGAAGGTAAATTCTCTATTGTTATTATTTTTGCTCTTATGGAATCGTCAATATCATGGTTTATGTAGGCAATTCTGTCGGCTATTCTTACTATTTGTCCTTCAAGTGTATAAGGTAAGGTATTGCCCGTATGATTTTTAATTCCATCAATTGTTTCTCTTGTTAGGTTAAGGTTTTCTAAAATGGTTACAACTCTTTCGCTTTGTTCATTATGTCTAAAACCGCTGGAAAGGAGCTTATTTAATGCTGCTTCTCCGGTATGGCCAAATGGTGTATGGCCTAAGTCATGGCCCATTGCTATTGCTTCTGTTAAGTCTTCGTTTAATTTTAATGCTCTAGCTACAGTTCTTGCAATTTGAGACACTTCTAAAGTATGTGTTAGTCTTGTGCGGTAGTGATCTCCTGTTGAAGCTATAAAGACTTGTGTTTTATGTTTGAGTCTTCGGAATGATTTACTGTGTATAATGCTGTCTCTATCTCTCTGGAATTCGGTTCTAATAATGCATGGTTCTTCTGGTTGAAATCTTCCTAGAGTTTCAACACTTTTAGTAGCTTTAGGACTTAGATAAAGCTGCTCAAATCTCTCTTGTTGTTCTCTTAAATTAATCATTTGTTTTAGCATATAGTTTCCAGAAAGCTCGTTTTCTATCTTTTAGTATCATTTAGTTTAAAAAATTTTAGTACTTTTTTTTGGAGTCATAAATTTAGTCTTCTGTTTTAAATTAAGTTCCCTCAATAAAAAAAGTGCTAGTTTCAAAAATAAAAAAAATAATGTTATAAAATTTAACAGAAAAAAACAGCTCAAACACAGTAGCCATAAGCATTTTAAGAAAATTGTATTAAGTTAACTTTGTAAACAAATATTTAAATTTTTCATTGTTTATAAATAACAGTTACAGGTATTAGATAACATTTGGTTGTTAGATTTCATTGTAATTGTTCTTGTATACAGGTATCAGCAGGTAATTATCTTGTTTTAAATAAAGTTAAGAAGGTTTTATTAATCAAAAGTCAACCCAAAAAGCTGATTCATTTATTTAATGAGATCATTTATGTTTAAATAAAATAGTATTTAAGTTATATGTACTAATAATGTTTATTATACTTAACTTTCTAAAGATATATTATTATAGATAAGCTCTTATTAGCCTTAATAAACTGGCTATTTGTTAGAAAACTTTTGCTAATACGGCCTTCTCTTTCCAATTTTATATTAGCCTGCTTTGAAAAAAGCGTAAACCCTTTAATTTTTTTAAATTAAAAAATTTTTTTTATCAAAAATTTTTTAATTACCCTTAAATATCGTTTATAAAAGAATTCATGGCATTTAGCAAGTAATATTAAATCACTTAAAATTTATTAACAAACTTTATTTTTATTGTAATTATTAAGATGCTTTAATAATTTTCGTTTTATGTGATGTTCTTAATTGTACTAATAGTGAGATATATTCAAAAAAATTATGTCTACATTTATATAATTTTATTAGTGGATTATCTTTTTTGAAACGTGGATAACAAAAAGATGCTATTTTAAGCTAAAGCTAATTGATGAAATCTTATTTTTATTATAAAATTATGTGTTAACTTAGGGGGAACAGAAATCCCCCCTTTTATTTTAAGGTGTATCGGAGATATAAAATGACCAAAACAATTTCAGAGATTAATAAAAAAATACGTCAAGGCAAAGCAGTAGTATTTAATGCAGAAGAAATTATACATGTGGTTGAAGAAGAAGGCTTAAAAAAAGCTGCACAAATGGTTGATGTTGTTACCACTGGAACATTTGGCCCTATGTGTTCATCTAGTGCCATAATTAACACTGGTCACTCAAAACCTAAAATTAAAATGCAAAAGGCGTGGCTAAATAATGTAGAAGCTTATTGTGGATTGGCTGCGGTAGATTTAATAATTGGAGCAACTCAATTATCTGAGGATGATATAGAAAATAAAATATTCCCTGGCAGATTTTCGTATGGCGGCGGACATGTAATAGAAGATTTAATTGCGGGCAAAGACGTTCATTTAAAAGCTATTGCTTATGGAACAGATTGTTATCCACGAAAAGAAATAGAAACAATGGTCAACCTGAATACTTTAAATCAGGCATACCTGTTTAACCCCCGTAATGCATACCAAAATTATGCGGTTGGAGTTAATATGCATTCCAATAGGACAATATATACTTATATGGGTATGCTTCAACCTAATGCTAATAATGCTAATTACTGTACATCAGGTCAAATAAGCCCACTAATTAATGATCCATATTATAAAGTAATTGGCATAGGTACAAAAATATTTTTAGGAGGAGCACAGGGCTTTATAGCTTGGCAAGGAACACAACATAACCCAATGCAAAAAAGAGCAGAAACAGGTGTGCCAATTTCTGCTTCTGGTACAATTGCTGTTATTGGTGATATGAAACAAATGAGTCCAGAATGGATTCGAGGAACAAGTGTTACTGGTTATGGAACTTCTTTAACGGTAGGTATAGGTGTACCTATACCTATTTTAGATGAAGAAACATTAAAATATACAGCAATAAAAGATGAGGAAATAATAGCTCAAATATTTGACTATTCTGAAGATAGCCCCCAGGGTAAGGGTGGTAGCCTTGGAGAAGTTAATTATAAAGAATTAAAAAGCGGTAAAATATTTTTTAACAATAAGGAAATAGTTACTTCTTGTATGTGTAGCTACGCAAAAGCGCTTGAAATTGCTAACATGCTTAAAGAATCAATTCAAAAAGGTGAATTTGAACTGACTGAAGCAGTAGGAAAAATACCCTCTGTTGACAGCGGTTTAATAGTTAAACCTCTTTTAGAGCGCAAGTAGGTATTAAGGAGAATATAAAATGATTACACGTACAATAGTTTTAAATTTCCCTAAAAATCTTACCAAAGAACCGGTTACTTACAGGCTAGTTAAAGATTATGACTTAATGTTCAATATTTTAAAAGCAAAAATAAAACAGGATGAACAAGGCATGCTGGTTATACAGCTCAAAGGCAAAGAAAAAAATATGGAACTCGGTATGGAGTATTTAACCAGCATAGGCATAATATGGGAAAATCTTTCTCAGGGTATTAAATGGGATGATAGAAAATGTATACACTGTAGCGCCTGCACATCTGTTTGCCCATCAAAAGCACTTGATGTTGATAGAAAAACAATGTATGTAAATTTTGACAATGAAAAATGCATTGCCTGCGAATTATGCTTGTCAGCATGCTCATTTAAGGCAATTACACTTGATATATAAATTTTTATATGTAACTATACGTCCATTTCTTTTTTAATTTCGTCAGGTATTAATGGGAGTATAGTGTTGTCAAAATCTTTTTTAATTTTGGAAGCTTGATCTGTAATATAATCTTCATGCTTACGACTATTGATTTTATCTATAATTTGGTTAAATTTCCTACAAGTATGCTTTATTTCTTCTTTATGCTCTATTATAGAAGGTTTGCAATCATTTAAGAAAGCTTCAAAGTTTGGAACGACTCTAGATAAGCCCAAAAGCCTGGGGGTTTCGCTGTAAGTATAAATATTAGCAAGTTTGATAGACGCATCAAGTTTATCTGAGGTTTTTTCAGCATACTTTTCGTATAATTTAAAGGCTTCTACAAAATATTTATCCCTTTTATAGTCGTCAAAAAGTTTAAGTGGATTTGTAGATAATGGTTTTTCTTCAAAAGGGTTATTTTCTAATGCTTTCATTGCCGCATGTTTGATGTATCTTTGTACAGTTTGCCTATCCTCTATTTGCGATAAAGATTCAAACATTTTGTCGACTTCGTTGGTATCTTCTTTTTTGCCGGGTACTTTTAAAACTGAACTCCAGATGCTTTTATCGGATTTTTTGAATAAATAGTCTTTAACCGCCTTTTCAACTGGTTTGGGATCTAGTAAGTTTGGATCTGACTCTTTTGCTAAATTGTATAGCTGTTCTTCTCTTGAATTGGAAATTCTTAAAGAGTCCTCAATAAATTTATTTGTATCAATTTTACTAGAAGAAGCCCCAAAAAACACCTGGTCCCCTTTATTGTCCTGCTTAGATTTAACAGTTAAACCAAAAGCTGGAGCTTGGTTGGATAATTTTTTTTGAAAAGCAACATTTGTACTTTGTTTTGAATCAATACTATTAATCATTTTCAATTCCTTTGGCTATTAAAAACTATAAATTATACTTGATTTTTTATTTGCTATTCTTTAAATAAGACAGTGAATAAAAAATATTGCTCTGAAATGGATTCTTGAATATATTTTTTTACAAATGTTAATTGTAGGTTTATTGACCTAATTTTTTTATTTGCCACTTAATTTCCCAATATAACTGTCAAGTAATTAAAAAATGTATGCTACAAATTGCATAAAACTAAATAAATAAGAAAATTCAATTGACAAATACCTTTGAAGAGTGACAATCATCTTAGGAAAATTATGGGTTAAAAATAACTAATATAGAGAAAAAAACAAATGGAAACAAAAGAACTTAACAAAACAGCTCTATCCGAAAAACATATCGGATTGAACGCTAAAATGGTCCCTTTTGCAGGTTGGTATATGCCGCTGCAATATGACAAAATAACAACTGAACATGTTACTGTTAGAGAACATGTCGGGATATTCGATGTTACCCATATGGGTAAATTTAAAGTGTCCGGAGAGGATGCTATGAATCTTCTACAAAGATTGGTACCGCAAGATGTATCAAAAATGGAAGAAGGCAAAGCAGTTTATACGCAATTTTGTAATCCATCCGGTGGAATTATAGATGATTTAATCATTTATAGATTACAAAACAAAAATAATACGTATTCATTCCTGCTTATCGTTAATGCTTCAAATGCAAAAAAAGATTTTGATTGGATTATAACTAATCAAAATGATTCAAGAAGCATAAAAATTCAAAATATCTCGGCAGAAAACTGTTTGATAGCTGTACAAGGTCCTGATGCTACAAGTGTACTTGAAGAATTAGGATTACCAAAAGATCAACAGCCTAAAACATTCTATGTTAAAGAAACCAAATTGCATAACATGGATTGTATAGTTGCCAGAACAGGATATACCGGTGAAGACGGATTTGAAATACTAATTAGTAACGATAATGCCGGAAAATTATGGGATTTATTATTATCAAAAGGTCAAAAATACGGTATAAAACCTATAGGATTGGCTGCTAGAGATACATTAAGGCTTGAAGCATCATTGCCGTTGCATGGTAATGATATTGATGAGACTACTACGCCCATAGAAGCAGGTTTGGGTTGGACAGTAGCGCCAGATAAATCTGATTATTTAGGTAAGGAAATTTTATCAAAACAAATGTCACAAGGCACAAGCAGAGTGTTTATTTGTTTTAAAATGTTATCACAAGCAATACCAAGAAAAGACTGTGAACTATTCCAGGATGGTAGGGTTATTGGTGATACAACCAGTGGTAGCATTGCTCCATATCTTAACTGTTCAGTAGGTATGGGATATGTTGACAAATCAGCTAATACTAAACCTGGTGATAAAATTGAAGTTTTAATCAGAAATAAAAAATATCCCGCTGAAATAGTTAAAAGACCATTTTATAAAAGGAAAAAGAGGTAAATAACATGGCTCAAAATATTAATATGCCTGAAAACATTCGTTGTTCAAAGTCTCATGAGTACATTATTGTAGAAGGTGATGCAGCTAAAGTTGGTATAACCAAATATGCAGCCGATCAGCTTGGAGAAATCGTTTATGTTGAATTGCCGGAAGTTGGCGCTAAATTCAATAAAGGTGAAGTGTTTGGGACAGTTGAATCTGTTAAAGCTGCTTCTGAATTATATATGCCTATTTCAGGTGAAATACTTGAACTTAATGACGATTTAACTTCTGAACCAGAACTTATAAATGAAGACTGCTACAACAGAGGCTGGATTGTTAAAGTTAAAAACTTCTCTCGTGAAGATTTAAACAATACAATGTCCGTTGAAGATTACAATGTCTATATAGAGGAATAATTGTGAATAAATTTAATTATTTACCCCATACAACTAATGACAGAAATTCACTGTTAAAAGAAATTGGATTAAATAAAGAAGACGATTTATTTCAAAATATACCTGAAAAATTAAGGCAAACAAGGTTAGGTATACCTGATCCGCTTACAGAACTTGAAGTTCAAAAAAGGATTCTGGAATTAGCTAAAAAAAATGTTTGGTTGGGTGATTACATATCATTTCTTGGTGGTGGCTCCTATGATAGGTATATACCGTCAACAGTTGAACATGTAGTATCAAGGCCGGAATTTTTAACTGCTTATACACCTTATCAACCGGAAATAAGCCAGGGAACATTACAGTTCATATATGAATATCAATCAATGATCTGTAGTTTAACCGGTATGGATGTCTCTAATGCTTCAATGTATGATGTAGCATCAGCCGCAGCAGAAGCTGCTTTAATGGCATGCAGGGTTACTAGACGGGAAAAAGTGCTTATAGCAAAAACCGTAGACCCTGAAACTCAACAAGTAGTAAATACTTATACTTCAGGACCTAATATTAAAACTGAAGTTTTACCAATGGATGAAGGTATAACTTGTCTGGATAGTCTTAAAAGCATGCTAAATAAAGATGTAGCTTGTATAGTAATCCAAATGCCAAACTATTTAGGTAATTTGGAAGAAGTTAAAAAAATTGAAAAACTTGTGCATGAAAATGGTGCTTTATTTGTGGTTATTTCAGACCCAATAAGCGTTGGAATTATAAAACCACCAGGTAAATATGGTGCTGACATCGTTGTTGGCAGTGGCCAATCATTAGGCTGCGGATTAACATACGGTGGCCCATATTTTGGTTTCATGGCTTGTAAAGAAAAATATATGAGGCAAATGCCAGGCAGAATTGTAGGAGCTACAGTAGATAACAGAGGAAATAAAGCCTTTACTCTCACTCTACAGACAAGAGAACAGCATATTAGAAGAGAAAAGGCCACAAGTAACATATGTTCAAATCATTCTTTAAATGCTTTGGCATCCTGTGTTTATCTATCAACAGTAGGGCCTACTGGATTAAAAGATCTAGCAAATATTTGCTTCCAAAGAGCTCATTATTTGGCTCAAAAAATAAGCAAAATACCTGGATTTAAAATACCATTTAATAACTTCTTCAGTGAATTTGTAATGGTTTTGCCTGACGGTATTTCTGAAGAAACCTTTATGGAAAAAATGCTTGAAAGAAAAATATTGCCAGGTATAAGCATTAGTAAGTATTATGAAGAAATGCCAAATGCAATTTTAGTTAGCGTAACAGAAAAGAATTCTGAAGTTGACCTTTATTTCTTTACAACAGTGTTGGAAGAAATTTCAAAAAAGATGAAACTACAAGTTACGGGTAAATAAATATGACGCAGTTAATATTTGAAAAATCACAAAAAGGCAGAAGAGGATGTTTGTTACCAGAAACAGGCGTCCCTGAAATAGATTTTGATAGCATTATAGATAGTAGCCTTTTAAATGAAGAAGATTTGCTATTACCTGAGGTTAGTGAACTCGATGTTATGAGGCATTTTGTTGAATTATCTCATAAAAATCACTTTATTGAAAAAGGTTTATATCCTCTTGGCTCATGTACAATGAAATATAATCCACAAATAAATGAATCTGTATGTACCTTGCCAAGATTTAAAGATCTTCACCCTAATTCACCCACTAGCTTTTGTCAAGGTTCACTGGAAATAATGTATGAACTACAAAACTATCTAGCAGATATAACCGGACTCGATAGCGTAACCTTACAACCAGCAGCTGGTGCTCATGGTGAATTGACGGGTATGCTTATTGTAAAAGCTTATTTTAAGAAGAAAGGTGAAAATCGTACAAAGGTAATAGTACCTGATTCTGCTCATGGTACTAACCCAGCTACAGCAAAAATGTGTGGTTTTGATGTTGTACAAGTTGGCTCTAACGAAAAAGGCCTTGTTGATATAGAAGAACTAAAAAAAGCTGTTAATAATGATGTAGCAGCAATAATGTTAACAAACCCAAATACCCTTGGCCTTTTTGAAGAGAATATTTTAGAAATTTCAAAAATAATGCATGAAGCCGGAGCATTACTTTATTATGATGGAGCAAACTTAAATGCTATCATGGGTATTGTAAAACCAGGCGAAATGGGCTTTGATATAGTGCATATAAACACACATAAAACACTTTCCACTCCTCATGGCGGAGGAGGCCCAGGGGCTGGACCTGTTGCTGTTAGAAAAGAATTGGCCAGCTTCTTGCCAGTACCTACAGTAGGTTTTAATGGTGAAAATTTCTATTTAAATTATAACCATGAAGACAGTATAGGTAAGGTAAGATCATTCTATGGTAACTTTGGAGTACTTTTAAGAGCTTATACATATATACTATCCATGGGTAAAACCGGATTAAAACAAGCATCTATAGATGCTGTATTAAATGCTAATTACCTGAAAGAAAAGCTAAAAGGTATATACATGTTGCCTTATGATTCAGTTTGCATGCATGAATTTGTTTTGTCAGGCGACAAACAAAAAGAACAAGGAGTAAATACCCTTGGTATAGCTAAACGCTTAATGGATTCAGGTATACATCCACCAACAGTATACTTCCCCTTAATAGTTCATGAAGCTTTAATGGTTGAACCAACTGAAACTGAATCTAAAGAAACGCTAGATTACTTTGTTGATGTGATGCTAAAAATAGCTAAAGAAATTGAAGAAAATCCTGAAGCTGTTTTAAAATCACCGTTAACAACACCTGTTGGAAAGATTGACGAAGTACAAGCTGCTAAAAAACCTGATTTAGCTTATAAAGGAAAGTAAAAAGAAAGATTTGGCTGAATAATAATGCAATTACCGAACGTATGGGCATCAAATATAACCGATAAAAACCTAAACACGGCAAGAAAGGCTGCTAAACATATTATAAACAATAAAGATTTAGAAGCCTGGTCTTGTTTAGCTGATCACGAAGAACATATATTTGAGTTTATTAAAAATAAAATAGCTCAATATTTGATTGACGAAGTAACAGAAGAAAATATCGGTAATTTATTTGTTTTAATGAATAAATACAATAACTGGCTGGCTGATGTAATAGCATTGGCCAGCTCTAAATTTGATAGCCCTGATATTAGTGATAGGATGCTGAAGTCTTTGATGGGCGGTACTTCAGCTCAGCAGGCGTATGCTGCTAGATACTTTGCTTATGTCAAATTTGAACCTGCTGAATCGATATTAATTGACCTTCTTAATTCTGACAATGAAAATATTAAAATCAATTCAGCAGAAGCATTGGGCGCACAAAAAAGCAAAAAAGCTTTTGATATACTGTTTAAAAAACTGGACGATACTGACGATTGGAAAAAATCTGAAGCAGCAGAATTACTTTGTGCATTAGGTAACCCTGAAGCATTAAAGCCAATATTAAAAGCAATGACTACGTCATCAATGAAAGAAAATTTAGCTTCTGAAGCAGCTAGTTTATGTTGCCTGGCAGATTACCTCTATACAGATGATGAGGAACTTCACCTGTTAATTTTAGAAGCTTATGATCATATAATAACTGGCTTGCCAGAAGTTTTGCCATTGCAAAATGTTTTAGTATATGACTTTTATGAATGTATAGATAAATTACTCAAGCTGGCAGAAGAAGGGACCTCTACATATACAAGCAAATATGCTCAAATTTTAATAAGGGCCAAGCATAAATTTGACATGATTGTTAATAATGATCAGTATACATTTGATGAAGATAAAGAAACACTAGAAGAATTAAAGCATATAAACAATATTTTAACGCTAAGGGACAATGTTTTCTGGGATGATATGGCATATTTCTTATTAGAAGAACTTGATTGTGACGATATTAGCAGAAAAAGTGTTGCTATAGCCACAATAGGAGAAGCAAACCTGTCTTTTGCAGAAAATAAGCTTATTAAAATAATAAACAACGAATATATACCGGAAGAAATTTTATGTCAGGCTGCTTGCGTTTTACAGGAAATAAAAGCTATATCTGCTTTGCCAATATTAAAAAAGCTAATTGAAAGAGTTAGTGATGCAAATCGTTTGGCTATTATTAAAAATACTATTCGAGTATTAGAACAATGTAGTTCAATTAATACTACATCGGAGCCTTTGAAATAGTTATTTAAAGCACTTACTAAAATAAATATATTTTAAATGCTAAGCAATAATTTTTATCATAAGCATATTTGTATTACTTATTGTAAATTTGTTGTTAACTTTAGCAAGTTTTATTTTTCAGTAGTTTAAATTTATTTAAAGAGAGATATTAAATAAAATAGGATTAGAAAAATGACTAACTTAAGTATTCCCCCAAGTTTTAAATCGCAAGTGGTTAAAAATAATTCCCCAGTTTCTTTTAAAGCTAAAGATGAGCTTGAGCTTTATAATAATTCTTCAAGTTTTTATACAAACAAAGATTCTTATGATCCTGAAAAACAAGTAGAACGAAAAGAATTTGAAGCTGAAAAAAATATTGAAGCCAAAAAAGTACGAATGATAAACAACCTTATTTTAAATGCTTGTGAAGACAATAATTTAACAGAAAAAAAGAAAAAAGAATTAGATAACCTTTTAACAGAGGTGCTTCAAGACTCAAAATTAAGACCTGAACTGAGAGAAACCATTAAAAATATGGTATTTAAAACAATTGAAAAATATCCGCAACTAACAGAAGAGAAAAAAATCGCATTCAAAAATAATGTTGAAAATATACAAAAAATCAAAAAAGATAATATAGTATCCAACGGGGCTTTTATAGCAGTTGGATCATTTTTATTCTTTGCAAGTCCTGAACCTCTAACAAAGTGGCTTGGCTATGGTCTATATATTGGTGGTCTTTCAGGTTTAACTTCCAATGCGATGTTCATAAGAGAAAAAGCAGATTTAAAATTAAGAAAACTATAAAATTAAATTAGACTAATACTACATCTACATGTTTTACAACAAATAAAGCAACAAGGGAAAATACATGTTGTATGTTGTTGTGAGAAAAACAAGGTAGGTTGTTTTGTTGTCTGCGGTTTTTTGTAAAGACGCTCTGTGACGGCTTGTTAAATGACAATTAGGCATTGATTGCAATCTGTTATTACATTTCTTTTGTTCAGAGCAACACTTCTATAATCAACAATACAGCTGAAAAAAATTTACATAAAAGTTTTTTTATTAAAAAATATTTATTTTTACTTTAAATTTAAGCAATTTTTTATATTCATTAATTTTATATGTTTAGTTACACAATAAATTAAGGAAATATCTATTATGATCAATTCAAAAGCAATTGGTAATTATTATCAAAATAAATCACCTTGTTTTAGTGGCAAAAGCCAAGAAGAAAAAGAAATAAAAAGAATATTAGATAAAAATTGGCCTTCAAATAAACCATTTTCTACTGTTGACCCCGGTGTATCTGATATAAAAGATCATACAAGGCTAATTAATTACGTTAAAAAACACAAACCAGAAAAATTAAAATTAAAAATGCCACTAAATAGAGAAAGCTATAACGTAAGTCCTCAAAACAAAGAAGTAAAAGAACTTTTAATAAATGGAATACCTACAATAAAAGAATTAGATGAAATAGATAAATTCTTTAAAAAAAATAAGGTAACAGAACTTATTACTTATAATGACTTAACTTCTGCAATTGCATCACCAGATAAAAAGTTTGAAGGATACGAAAATGTATGGATAAGAGATGCTGTATGGTCCTCAATTGCGCTTAGCAGTAGTGATGACGTTTCACAAAAGCAAGCTACAAAAATAATTTTAAAACTTGCAGATTATTTAAGTACAAAAAAGCAAGTTCAACGTTTTATCGGTACAATTAAATTCCCTGAACCTGTTATAAATCCTAATATGAGTGGTGATGAAGCCGATTGTGTTCATATAAGATTTGATGCTAAATCACTCGATGATCCGTTAAAACCTGATGGAACTCCTCAAGGCTGGATGAATCACCAAAATGATGCGCTTGGAATTTTTTATAACGAGCTTTTTAACCAGATAAAATCAGGTAAAATTAAAGCTGATGAGTTAAAAGATATTTTTTTAGAAACAATTATTTTGTATCCAATATATATGAATAGAATAGATTTTTCTAATGTAAAAGATTATGGAACTTGGGAAGAACAGCCAAAAGTTAATACTTCATCAATTTCGTTTGTAACTGAATCTCTGGAAAATTTTCAAAAACTATTATTCTCAGATGAATTTAAAGATAATAAAAATGTTCAACAGTTTAGAGATATATATTTTAGTAAACTTCAAGATTATCAAAAGAATAAAATGAAGTATCTTTTGGAATGTACACCAAAAACAGATGGAAGTATCAACGTTTTAAGCCCAATTGAAAAAAGAAAAGTAAAAGAATTTTTCAATAAAACTAAACTAGAAGAAAATTTAAATTTAATGGTTGATAAAGGTTACAAAAAAATAAAACAACAGCTGGATGCTGGTGGTGAATCACCTGCAAAAAGCAAAATAGATGAGGACCCTATTAGAAGTAAAACCAGAACAACAGATTCAGCTTTGTTAGGTTTAATTTATCCACTTAACCTTAAAAGATTGGATGTTAAAGATAAAGAAAAGATAATAAATTCTATTGAATCTCAATTGGTAGGTGATATGGGTGTAAAAAGGTATATAAAAGATTTTTATCAGGCTACTATGTACTGGTTTAGAGATTATATGAATGGGAATAAAATCGGTGATCTTTTAAATAATGTTCGAATGAAGGATTTGGTAAAATCAAACCCACACAACATTGACTGGTTATGTGGCATCATACCAGCTATACCAAAGGAAGTTAAAAATTATGAGCCTCAATGGTTTTTTGATTCTTGGATATCTGCTGCCTACGGTAAACTTTATCAAGAAACAGGCAAAAAAGAATATTTGGAAAAAGAGATTAAGCATTTTAATAGGTCAATGTGTCAAATTACAGGTGATAATATGTTAGCTGCCAATGGAAAACCAATAGAAAAATATTCATTACCTGAATCATATAATGTTTTTTATCACAAAGATAAAGAATACTATGTGCCAAGTCCAATCACACCTTTAAATTGGTCTAAAAGCTGTATTACACTTGCGTTAAGTATTTTAAAAGAAAATATAAATTCAATATCTAGTAATGATAACTATTAACAATGAATACGCCATCTCAACAATCGGGTTTTTAGCTAATTCTAGTATTCTTTAGTTAATTTTAATAAGTGTATTAGCTTTAGCTAGGCCAATTATATGACTAGATCCATGGTAATTTTTACTGATATAAATTTTTTCCGTTATATAGTAAATTTTTTAAATAAATTTACATCAGGGCTAAAACACTCACCAGATTTTCTAGATATGCCATAATTTTTTTATGCACTTACTATATATACTTTTTGTCTCCATTGCTCTACATGCGTAGTGTGGAACTTCCAATACAACTACTTTACAAATTCAATTATATAGACAATTTTTCTAAACATAAATTGTTTATATATATATAGGAAATTATTTGTTTGTTTGAGATTTGAAGAGGAGAGAAGTATTGGTATTTAAAGTTCCACACATTTTAGCAACCGAAACCGTTACAAGTAAAACAACTGATAATAAAACACAAACAAAATCAGTAAATACAACACAAAAACCAGACAACTTTACTAAAAGTAGTCCAGTTACAGGACAACCAGAAAAAACAGGATTTTTAGGATGGAATACAATTAATACACTGGAATGTGGTGCAAAAGTATCCTATCGTAGTTTTTTGCATTCTGAAGTAAAGTTTGGCTATACAATGAAAGACGGTAAACAATATGAAGCTGTTAATGGTGACGATCTAGGTATTGATATTACTGATAAAACAAACTTAATAGCTAACGGCAAGAATATACGTGTAAAAGATAAAACTTATGATGGCACGGTTATAATAGAAAATGGAAAAGTTGTTAGCACTGGATTACAAACCAGTGATTTGTCAGATACTGCAAACGAACCAGCCAATGCTAATAAAAATGAAAAAGTTGTTAGTCCTGGATTACAAACCAGTGATTTGTCAGATACTACAAACGAACCAGCCAATACTAATAAACATAAAGAAGTTAACGTAATTAATAATTCTAATGAAAATTTAGGAAAGATTAATACTGATAATAAAAAACCGAATATAGTTGTTATTGATGATTTTTCACATAAACTTATAAAAATTGATCCGTATGATGATGAACCAGATATATCACATGGAGAAACTGCAGAAATTTATGTTAAGGCCAATTGTCCTAATGCAAACATAATCAGAGAAGGTGTTGTAGGAGAAAAAGAATATACACCTGAGGAAATAGAACAAATTAAAAATAAATTTAGTAAAAGATTCTCTGAACTAAACGAAAATGAAAAAATTTTATTTGGTCCATCTATACACAAATCATTTGAATATCCAGAATATACGGCAGATGATAATATAGATTTAGAAGAAATTTCTAATAAAATAGACAATAGGATTGCAAAAGGTGAAAAAATTGATGCTGTTAACTGTTCATTTGGAGAAGAGGTAAAAATTGACGATTTAGCAAAAGTTACAGGCTTGCCGTTAACAAAAGACAACATTAAAGAAAATAGGCCAAAAATTAAACAATGGTTAAAGGATAATGATGAAGGTAATGCGACAAAATTAATAAACAAAAAAATAGCAGATATTGAAAAAATAACTTCAAAAGGTATACCGGTATATATTTCTGCTGGCAATAGTGGGTCTGAATATCTAAACGTGTTAACTTTAGCGGATGGTTCTATTTCAGTAGGGGCAAAATATGGAGATAACGGTTTAAGAATAAAAGAGAATGGAGAAACGATATCAAAGTCAGATGTTACACCAGGGAGAAAAACTTCCTATAGTTGTGATAATACACTAGTAACCGAATGGGCACAGGGTAGTTATCCTGTTGACATTTTAGATGATAATAATGAAGATACTCCGCTTTTATATGACATAACAGAAGATGGAAAGGCAGATGTTTTACCAAATCAAGTTACTTCTCCCACTCCTAAAGGTATAATTGCAAAATACTTCCTTGACCCTAAAAAGATTGAAGGTACTTCTTTTTCTTCTCCAACGGAGTGTGGAAAGGATGTTGCGGAAAAATATAAGAAATAAAAAGAGAAATACACTAAAACGCATAAAAAATTAAACATATCTGGAAAAGTTGTAGGGTGTTTTTATTTTAGTCCATATAATTTCTTAGTTTCTTTATAATCAATCTCTCCTTTTTGAGCTTTACCGGGTACCAGACGAAAGACTATATCTTTTATTTTTTTTGTATTATATTTGGTAATTTTTTTATAGTAGGAATCTCCACAGCAGCTAACCAATAAGGCCCATAGTAGAGAGATAAAAAAAATATGAAAAAGTGCTGATGCTATAAAATCAAATACAAGTTCCCAGTCTATAAAGGAATTATCTTCTAACTTGCTGTTTTTTTTCTTTTGGCGTTCTTGTAATTTTTTTTCAAATTCTTGTTGCGGATTAGTCAAGGGCTTTTACCTATTGATATTTAAGGAAATATATAAATAAAGTCTATTCAGTAACCAATAAATGTACTACATTGGATTCTAAGTGGTCGTTAGGCAGGTTGGGATCAAATTTTGAACATCCGTCATAAATAATTTTTATAATATAGTTTCCGGGTTTGATTTTACTTTTTGTTGTTTCAATAAATTTCTTGTTAAGGCTGAAAGATTTTTTAAAAACTCTTCCTGGTAAAATTGTTATCAGGTCTTTATCTGATATAGAACCAGCCTGTAGGAGCTTTGGAGTAAAGTTTATTTTTTTACCCTTATTATCTCTAATATCCAATTTTAATAGTGACTCGTAAAACATGTAAGTGCAAAACTTTTTAGGTTCTTCTGATTCATTTTTGAAAGATAAGGTAATCATTATTGGGCTTTTACTTCTATTGATGCAGTCTTTCATTGAAATTTCAAATTTAAATGATGGCTGAGTAGCTGTTTCTTTAGATAAAACATAATTATTTAACATGTAAAAAAACGGTATAATGCTTAAAAGTAAAATTAATAAACTATACTGTAACTTCGACATAGTTTTTTCCTATAACCAATATATCATTAAGTGCGCAACCAATTTCGTTGGCTACACATGGACACTTTGCCTTAAGTAGATAAAAAACTTTTTTATTAACATTACCGAGCGTTTCAAAGTTACCCTGGCCTTTAGAAATTATAAAATCAGCTGAGTCCAATTCTTCTAAAAATTCTTGACTGCATTCTTTTAAATAAGTTCCTGGTACATCTGATCCATTATTTATGACGTTGACCAATTCTGTCAGGCCTACAAATTTTGCATCTTCATAGGTTGCATCATTTAGTATAGGTGATTTTTTTACAACAAAAGTTATATTTTTAGGTAGTATGTGTTCAATAAAGACCCTGTCAAAAACTATTTCGCCTGTATTATCAGCCAAATATAATATTTTTGATGATTTATTAATTTCATTTTTCAAGTCTTTTATGTCATTAATGAAGGGTTTTTTTAGGAGAATCTCTTCAATATTATCTATTAAGCTTATTTTTTCAGGGGTCATAGTGATGCCAAAATCAATTATGTTGCCTGCTATAGCTATTTTTACAGCTGTTTCAAAAGGATTTTGAGAAATTTCAATATAGCGCTTGAGTTTAGGATAAAGATCTAAAGCTTTTTGGTTGTATTCTTCTTTTAAGTTTTTATATGGGTCTAAGTTATTAGTTATCTTTCTAATGACTTTATGCATATCTCTTGCTACAACAGGTGGAGGGGTATTCATATTCAGGGTAGCCAAGCTTTTTAAAACCTGGGGTATTATTTCTTTAAGTTTTTCATCATTACCGTAGCTCATTTTTGTTACAGTTATAGCTTGATGTAAAAGGCAGGGTATACAATCATAAAAAGTTTCCAAGTTTATTTATTCTCCTAATATTTAAAACAATTGCTATTTAGCACTATTTTATAGTAAAAATCTGTTTTAAAAATATTTTTTTTCAAAATTTTAGCAACTATTTTCCTTTATTAGGTTTTATCAAAATGAATATTTATGAATTGGTGAGAAAATGTTTAATGCGGTTTTAAATACAGGAGTACATAAAAATAATAATCTTCCTGTCTTTAACAAACCATCTTTTCTTGGTTTTAAAGCAAAAATAAAACAAGATAGTTTTGAAAAAACACCTGTTAATTCTAAAAACTTTGAAAAAACCAATTATATTTCATTTTTAGGTAATATTAAAGACCCAGATATAGATCCGACAGATTTAAAAATTATACAAGGTTTGTTAAACAATTGTGCTTATGGAAAATCTGTTGATTTATTAGTTAAGAAAAATTCAGGTTTTCATATAGAACTTGAAAAAGATGGGGCTAATATAAAAAACTTTTATCCTGTAGACAATTGGGAAACTTTTGATAATTTTGATTATACAAAGACTTATGATGAAAAAATCAATGGGGTATGTGAAGAATTGAGTAATAAAGTCGGTAGACTCCTTTCAGATCACCCTGTATTGAAGGATAAATATTCTTTTTATACTATCTTTGGAAATTTTCCAATATTTAATTTTATTGGACACGTTGCTGTTATAGGATGGAAAAAAGAATATGAACAGGATAAAAAATTTGTAGATAAAATAAACAAATTTTGCAGAAGGCTAGAAAAGATAGATGCAAGGTTTTATAAGCTTAATACAGAATTAAATAAGCTATCTCCAATATTAGATAAAGAAAGATATGCTAAGGTAGTACATCATTTGGAAACATTAAGAACAAGAAAGTTAATTAATGCTTTAAGTGATTTACCTGAAGGCTGTGTATTTATAGATCCAAGCATGAATGTTATTAAAAATACCTCTGATAAGACATTTAATGAAGTTAAATTAATGTCTGTAAATAATGTTTTAGATAAATGTGATATCAATAATAATACACGTGAAAACTTTTTACCTTATTCAAATATTCCAGAAAAAATGTATTTTATACCAATAGGTTATTTAAAAAACCTTATAAAAAATCCAATAAAAAAGGAAAAAGATTATTTGGTTAGTTTATCAATAAATCGTAATGAGCAGACTGGTTGGGTACGCCCTGTATTCTTTGTTAGAAGTCCAGATACACCAGATGTTGTTTCTTATATTAGTGATTTAAAAAGTCCGATTGCTCCTGATGATCTACTTCCAAAATTTATTAGATTAACGGATCAAGATGTAATATTAAGTCAAATTAAGAAAGTTGCATAAGAATTAGGATGTTTAGCAATATTGAAATACTAGTAATAGCAGGTATTGAAACTATAAAATTCTTAATGAAGTAGCACAATCTGAGCCGGTAGATAATTCTAAAGTCCAATCGATTTTATTTAGTGCGTT